>ENA-UOJJ01000172-UOJJ01000172.1-human-gut-metagenome-genome-assembly--contig:-CS66-NODE-172-length-115429-cov-9.703486_pt1 | contig 115429 bp, 99 predicted proteins | sample MGYA00242343_ERZ723890 | MGnify/ENA metagenome assembly ERZ723890
ACTGTAAATCTGTCGTCTATGACTTCGGTGGTTCGAATCCACCACCTTCCACCATAAAAGCACTTCGTTTGAAGTGCTTTTTTCTTTGCCGAAACAAACCCAATTCACCGCTTACACTAGATAAGAGCGTAACGAAACTGAAGTACCCCCCAAAAAAAGTTATACCGAAATTTAATGTAGAAATTGTTCAGGCTGTTAAAAGGGCTTGTTGTCTGTGAATTGCAGGCGGCAGGCCCTTTTGCTTTACTTTGATTCTTCGGTTATTGCAGCAGTCCGGATACTCAATGATGCTGGATAAGCAGATACGATCTCTGATTGAATATAATGTGAAGCATATCAAGATGAACAACGGCTTTTTCTTCTTCCTGCCTACGTCCTTTCTGGCCGTTGAAAAGTGGTATGGGCAGCGCATGAAGCTGGGCAGCCAGGTGATCTGGTACCACAAGCGCATAGCCGCCCTTTACGACTCGTACGCGCTGTTTGATACGATGACGGACAGCAGCGCCGGACAGGGGGAACCGCGAAGCGGTGGGACCCGTCCCGGCGTTGCGCCTCCGTCTTCGTGCGAGAACGCGCAAACGGCCGTAGACGGCGCGTAACGCTCACAAGGATGAAAGGCAAGAGCCGATACGGCGGATTGCCTACAAACCGCACAGCACGTTCTACGGCGGCGTAACGGCAGGCGTGCGGGCAGGGGATAGCGCCGGGCACGTTTGATATACGCGCTCTAATGACAGAAAGGGGAACGTTAAATGTTAACACTATGGGACATCTTGGAGCAGTTGTGCAATGGCGGCTTCCTGGTGGAGTCTTTCCGGCCGGATGCAGCTTCGTGCGTTGGCCTGTATCGTATATTTGAGGGTTAAATCTGCTGCTGTTGACAGAATTGTCCATGTCTGGAACGGCGGTTCTGATGCTCTCTGTTCGGTTCAGAAATTCTGGATTGGTCATAGTCCTTCGGTGTGTTCGCAGAACTACACATTGCAGGCGAGTACCGGCGATACGTTCTTTATGGGTGTTGGCGTTTATGGCAAGGCTCCTTCTGCTTACTGGGAAACTGTGAAGCTTGAATTTAATCCGGCGAAGGTAGGGAGGTGTCCCTGGTTTTCGGCTCTGTACAATGAGTTGATAGCTGCTGCAAAGTATGTGGACTTTAAGCGGTTCGATGTTGCGATTGATTTGCCTGTTGCTCGATCGCGGCTGCGGCTTGTGAAAGATCAGCGGAAATATGGATTGCTGGAATATAGTGCGGAAAATAAAACCGAGTATCTGGGCGTTCGATCATCCCACGGAAACTGTAAGCTGTACAACAAAGCGCTTGAACAGAAACGGTATTTGGATTTGACACGTTTGGAAATTACCGTTGACTACTCTATGAGTTCTTGGCCGGATTTTCAACGTATATTCCCGGATTGCTGGGAAATCGGTTCGGGCTTGCCGCCCGATGATTTGCAAGGTACTGATCTTGTTTTGTACTTAGCTTGTAATGAGCATCCTGAGTATGTAAAAATGTTGGGTCGAAAAATGCGTAAAAAAATTGAGCAGTTGCTTGCGACAACTGCCCAAAACGTTCAACCTGATGAACTATCTTACAAGGATATTTTAGCACAGATTTTGTACTATGGCAAGGATATAAAACCGGAAATGTGGGCAGATTTTCACGAAATTGATGCAGAAATTCCGGAAGAATGGACAAAAAAGAAAACGAAAATGTTCGATGAAATAAAATCCTGCGGACAGTTCCAGATTTAGCGTGAACTTGAACAAAATTGTTATTTTGCATACATTAGCGCCGCATATGGTCTATGCAGACGTTGGAGCGCAGCGAGGGCAGCGTACCGGCTGCGCCCGCCCGCGAAAACGTCTGCATAGGTAATTATACAAAATAAAAGTTTTGTATAATTAGGGGCAGCTATTCGCTAATATTCGTATCCAGCCACTCGATCGCGGCAGCAACGGCATGGGAATTATTATCTCGCACAACAACATCTGCAAGACTTTTTGTACTATTTGCTGCATTTTCTGGTACAAATGAAACACCGGCAACCTGAAGCATCGGATCGTCATTCGAACTGTCACCGATAGCTAATACATTTTTATGCTTAATCCCAAGCATATCAGCGATTTTCAAAAGAGATGATCCTTTGTTAACATTCGCAGCAGTAATCTCCCAAAAATTCGGTGTACTTGCCGCGATGTAGAACTCATTTTCATAACGCGACAGGAATTTTCGAACGTCAGCCATGATCAGCTCCGGGCCGGTCAAATTGATCTTACACCAGCCCGAAGTATCTGGCAGTTCGCAATCAGACACCATATCGTATTTGAGATTGAGAACGCGCATATGATGTTCGGTTTCTGCACTCATTCGGCGTACATGAATTTTTTCTCCTTCAAATATTTCGCAGCCCAATTGTGAAAATTTTGACAAAGCGGTATCCATCAGCTCCACCGTTTTGTGAGGCATTCCGGCACACCACATTATATTTTGGCTGGAATCCATAATCAGTGAGCCATTCAAATGAGTGTATGGTGCATTAAACGGCAACAGTGTGCGATATATATCTATCGCTCGTGGCGCGCGCCCTGTTGCGAGCGAAAAACTGCCTCCATTTTTGACAAAATACCATATTGCCTCTTGGTTTTTCGCAGATATCTGTTTTCTGCTGTCCAGCAGTGTCCCGTCCATATCGCAGCCGAGCAGCAGCCCATCAAATTTTTTCATTGCATTCTCTCCAGCTTTTGCAGAATTTCCACAAAGTAATCAGGCAGCGCTGCTGAAAACGTCATCCGCTCCCCTGTTTTCGGGTGTGTTAGCGTTAGCTCTGCGGCGTGCAGACATTGTCCCCCAATATCGGAAAACCTGTCTTTTTTCAATCCGTACACAGGATCACCGATAATCGGATGTCCGATCGAGGCCATATGCACGCGAATTTGATGTGTACGCCCGGTTTCAAGCTGAAATGCCATATGCGTATAGCCACGGTATCGTTTCAGCACAGTATAATGTGTGATTGCTTCTCTTCCGCCCTCAACAATGGCCATGCGCTTGCGATCGGTTTTATGTCGTGCGATCGGCTTGTCAACCGTTCCGCTGTCCTCGCGAGGGCTTCCAACTACGATCGCTTCATAGCCGCGATACGCAGTATGTGCCGCAATCTGTGCGGCAAGACTATGATGAGCGCTGTCGTTTTTGGCAACGACAAGCAGTCCGCTGGTGTCTTTGTCGATGCGATGAACAATGCCGGGACGATGCTCGCCGTTAATGCCGGAAAGGCTTTCACCGCAGTGAAACATAAGCGCATTCACAAGCGTGCCGGACCAGTTTCCGACTGCCGGATGCACGACCATGCCGCGCGGTTTATTCACCACAACGATGTCCTCATCCTCATAGACGATATCCAGCGGAATATCTTCGGCTGCAAGGTCAACCTCACGCAGCTCCGGCATAATGACAGTAAGAACCTCTCCGCCAGCGAGCTTGTAATTCTTTTTGACAGATTTTCCATCAGCATTTACCGCCTGCTCCGAGAGCAGATTTTGTACAGCAGAACGTGTCAGGCCGTCTATATGCTCGGACAGCCAGCTGTCAATACGCTTGCCTGCGTCCTCATGCGGTACGGTTAGCTTCATCTCATTCATTGTCGTTCACCGCTTCGTTTTTATCATTCGGCTTATCCTTATGTTGAAACATAAAATAAATAACAAACAATACGCCGCCGACGCAGATAAAGATATCCGCAACGTTAAACACGGGGAAATGAATAAGACGAAAATCAAACATGTCAACTACAAAGCCTCTTGCAACGCGGTCAACGGCATTGCCGACCGCGCCTGCTGCAATCAGAACAAGGGACCAGCTGCCCAGCGCTGTCTGCATCAGTTTTTTCGAAAGTGCGTAACAGATTGCAAGCGTAATAACCGCTGCGAGTGCAACAAAAATCCAACGTGAATCAAATTTCGCAAACATGCTGAACGCTGCTCCGCGGTTTTCGATATAGGTCAGATGAAAAACGTTCTCGATGAGCGGAATAGTATGCTGCGGCTGAAGCACAGTAAACGCCCAGTGCTTTACCACTTGATCAACCACGATCATGACAAGAATTGCCGCAATATATAAAGGCATGAAAAACTCTCCTATCAGCTAAAAAGGAGGGAACAGAAAGACCTGTTCCCCCCCTTCCCTTTTATTTATTGTTTCAGCCGACGACCTTAGCGCAGCGTGCGCACAGAGCCGGATGAGCAGCATCCGAACCGACGGACTTCGCCTGCTTCCAGCAGCGCAGGCACTTCTCGCCTGCTGCGCGGACGACAGAAATCGTCAGGCCCGGCAGTTCCTCACTTGCGAGGCCTTCGCCTTCGCCTGCAACAACATCCATTTCAGAAACGATGCACAGGTCAGCCAGATCCTGGCCGCAGCCGTTCATGAATGCAGCAGTATCAGCATCCGTATAAACGGTTACATGAGCCTCAAGCGGCTTGCCGATCGTCTTGGCGTTGCGAGCACCTTCCAGCGCCTTGTTCACATCATCGCGGAACGCGATCAGCTTATTCCACTTTTCCGTCTCCGCCTCATCAAATGCAAACGCATCATCAGCCTGCGGCATCTCATTATATGCAACGTTGCGTACATCGTCCTCTGTTGCATGCGGCATAGCCTGCCAGATCTCATCTGCGGTGAAGCAGAGGATCGGAGAGAGCATGCGAACCAGAGCGCTCAGGATACGATAGATCGTGGTCTGAGCAGCACGGCGGCTTGCACCTGCCGTCTCGTCGCAGTACAGACGGTCCTTGATAACGTCGAGATAGAAGTTCGACATATCAACGACGCAGAAGTTGTGAATTGCGTGGAAAACGGTGTGGAACTCGTAGCTGTCGTAACCCTCGCGTACCTTTGCGGTCAGTTCATTCAGCTTCATCAGCGCCCACTTGTCCAGATCGGTCAGGTCAGCATAAGCGACTGCATCGGTCTTGGGATCGAAATCAGCGAGGTTGCCCAGAATATAGCGGGCCGTGTTGCGGATCTTCAGATAGTTCTGAGAGAGATGCTTGAGCATATCCTTGGAGATACGCATATCCTGACGGTAGTCCGAAGAGGCGACCCACAGGCGCATAACATCAGCGCCGTACTGCTTGAGAATGTCCTCCGGGGCAATGCCGTTGCCGAGCGACTTGGACATCTTCTGGCGCTCCTCATCAACGATCATGCCATGCGTAATGACCGTCTTATACGGCGCCTTGCCCTGCGTTGCGATAGAGGTCAGCATAGAGGACTGGAACCAGCCGCGATACTGGTCATTGCCTTCCAGATATACGTCGACCGGAGTCTTTTGACCCTCGCGATTTTCAATGACAGCGCGCCAGGACGAACCGGAGTCGAACCATACGTCCATGGTATCGGTTTCCTTGTCGAAATCGGCGCAGCCGCACTCGCACTTGATGCCTTCCGGCAGGATCTCAGCAGCGGACATATCGAACCATGCGTTGGAACCCTTCTCGCGGAACAGGTCAGCAACTGCCTTGATGGTCTGCTCGTTAACAAGCGGCTTTCCGCACTTCTTGCAGGTAAAAATCGGAATCGGAACACCCCAGACACGCTGGCGGGAAATGCACCAGTCCGAACGTTCGCGGATCATGGAAGTCATTCGTTCCTGACCCCAGCCCGGGATCCATTTGATATCCTCGCAGGCATTGACAGCATCGTCCTTGAGAGCGTCAACCGAGCAGAACCACTGCTCCGTGGTACGGAAGATAATCGGGTTCTTGCAGCGCCAGCAGTGCGGATAGCTGTGAACGATATCCTCGGTTGCGAGGAGTGCGCCGCAGTCATTGAGATCCTTGAGAATAACCTCATTGGAGTCCTCTACGAACATGCCCTCATACTTGCCCGCTTCAGCCGTATGACGGCCCTTGCCGTCAACCGGAACAATGATCGGAATTTTATACTTCTGGCAAACGATAAAGTCATCGGCACCAAAGCCCGGAGCGGTATGAACACAGCCGGTACCGGCATCGAGCGTTACATGCTCACCGACGATAACGAGCGACTCGCGGTCATACAGCGGATGCTTTGTCTTGATCATTTCCAGATCAGAGCCAAGGCAGGTTGCGAGAACTTCCCACTCGGAGATGCCTGCGGTCTTCATGACGGACGCGACAAGCTCCTTCGCCATGACATAAATCTCGCCGGACGGAACCTTAACGAAATCATATTCAAAGAACGGATTAAGGGAAATTGCCAGGTTGCCCGGGATCGTCCATGTCGTGGTCGTCCAGATGACGAAGTAAACGTTGTCCTTGCTGCCAAGCAGCTTGGTGATCACGCCCTTGTCATCGGTTACTGCGAACTTGACGAAAATGGACTTGCACGGAATATCCTTATACTCGATCTCGGCCTCAGCCAGAGCAGTCTCATCATGCGGGCACCAGTAAACCGGCTTCTGACCCTTGTAGATGTAGCCCTTCTTTGCCATTTCGCCAAAGATCTCGATCTGAGCCGCCTCGTAATCGTGAGTCAGGGTCAGATACGGACGATCCCAGTCACCGATAACGCCCAGACGCTTGAACTGCTCGCGCTGCGTGTTAACGTGATCGTGTGCAAACTCTTCGCACTTGGAGCGGAACTCAGCAACGGAAACCTTGCTGCGGTCCATGCCGTATGCCTTGATTGCCTGACGTTCGATCGGCAGACCGTGCGTATCCCAGCCCGGAATATACGGCGCCTGATAACCCATCATATTACGCGAACGCAGAATAAAATCCTTGAGGATCTTATTGAGCGCGTGACCCATATGCAGGTTTCCGTTTGCATACGGAGGGCCGTCATGCAGAACGAAAAGCGGCTTGCCTTCGTTCTTCTTCATCAGTTCGTGATACAGATCTGCATGCTCCCAGTTTTCCAGGAAACCCGGCTCGCGCTTGGGAAGACCCGCACGCATCGGGAAATCTGTTTTTGGCAGATTGATTGTATTATTATAATCCTGCTGCATTGGCAGTATTCATTCCTTTCAGTTTTGACTTGCAGCGGCTGTTGCAGCCGCTCTTATTTCGTTTTTTTCGGATCGTAGTCTGCGCCAAACTTCAGCTCACCGAAATCAAACTTGCGAGTGGAGTCCTCAGCCGGAGCATCCGCTTTGTCAGCAGCTGCATTCTTTTCATCGGCCGCAGGCTTTGCGATTTTTGTGGTCTTGTCATCGACCTTCGTCTTCTCCTGAGTCTGTGCAGGCTGCACCAGCTTCTCTGCCTTTGCAAGCTCGACAAGGGCCTTAGCCTGAGCCTGATATGCCGCCGAAACACGCGCAACAAACTCGACCGTGCTCTTGCGGGCAGCCTCAAGCTTGCGTGCCTCGAGCTCGATTTCGCTTCTGGTATCCTGTACCTTGCTCTCGGTTTCGGTCTTTGCGGCGGCAACGATGTCTTCGGCTTCCTTCTTTGCCTTGTCGATCGTATCCTGTGCGATCGACTGAGCAGACATCAGGGTGCGGCGCATTCCGTCCTCAACACCGCGGTACTCCTCAATCTTGTCAACCAGAACCTTCATCTTTGCTTTCAGAGAAGCGTTTTCCTTCTGCATGGCAGCGAACTCCTCTGCGACGCGCTCGAGAAAGGTATCGACCGATTTCATATCGTATCCGCCGAAAACAGCCTTTTCAAAGCCGATCTCTTGAATTTCCTGCACCGTCATAGTCTTTCCTCCGTAAAAATGTTTGTTTTGCCCGATGCACGGGAAAATGGCCGGGCATTGCCCGACCACCCGCATGTTTCTTTTTGCAGGCATCACAGCATATAAACAACCTGTTCCAGAACAATGATCGTGAAAAATGCCAGCATGAACGGGATGTCAAACGGACATCTCCTGAAGGCATCAATCTGGCTCACAAGACTCCGAAACGGCTGAATCAGTGGTTCGGTAAGCATACAAAGAAACTCATACAGTCTGGAGCCGCCGGCCTGAGAGAACCAGCTGAGTATCGCTCTGGCAAAGAGCAGAAACTCAAGAATGCGCAGCAGATTGCCGACAATATATGAAGCTATCATGTTCACAGCAGCAGCCCTTAGAAATACATACCGCTGCTCTCAAGCTCATCGATCAGATCGCCCATAATGTCTACATTGTAGGGCGTGATGATATATGTGCTGTTTGCAACCTTTTTGATCTTGCCTTCATTCGCATATGCAACACCGCTCAGAAAATCCACCAGACGACGCGCGATATCCTTGTTTGTCTGCTCCAGATTGAGGACCACCGTGCGCTTGTCCTTCAGATGATCTGCAATTTCAGCCGCCTGTTCAAAGCGATCAGGCTTGACAAGAACCACTGCAAGCTTGCTGGTCGTGTTGATGCTGACGACCTTGTTATCCCGCAGGCTCTCATGGCGCGGCTGCGAAACAGTGTTCTCCACAGTGGCACTGCTATACGAGTGATCGTACGAACGGTTTTCGTACGATGAAGGCACACTATTTATTGCAGGTTCTTCGCTGCGCGGCTGCCGGGACATATCCTCTTCGTAATCGTCCTCAGCATCCCCGCCCTTGACCCAATCAAGAAAGCTTTTGATCGAACCCATGTAAGTTCCTCCTTATATTTTAAGGCGAAACGATCTGATAAGGCCGTGCGCCAAAGATCGCCGTGCCGATGCGAACCATGTTTGCACCGCACGCAATCGCCGTTTCAAAATCATTTGTCATTCCCATCGACAAATAATCCATATCTACATTATCGTATTTTTTTGTCAAAATGTCAACAAATACTTGTCGCATTTCATTGAAATAGCGCAAGTTTTTCGTTTCTGCATCGGCTACCGGCGGAATTGCCATCAATCCGCGTATATGAAGCGACGGTTTTGCACGCAAAGTGTCGATTGCATCCAGCAGTTCATCCGGGTCAATGCCGCTTTTGGCCTGCTCTCTGCCAATGTTGACCTCGAGCAGAATATCCTGTCGGATGCCATGCTTTGCGGCCTCTTTTGCGATCGCTTCGCCAAGATGAACCGAACCGACCGACTGGATCAGAGAGACCTTGCCGACCAGAAACTTCACCTTATTGGTCTGGAGCGTGCCGATAAACTGCAGATCCGCTCCTTCATAAGCGTTCTGTTCATACTTTTCAAGCAGCTCCTGCACACGGTTTTCACCGCACACCTCGATGCCTGCGCGAATCGCTTCCTGGACGCGCTCCGCATCATTCATCTTGCTCGCGGCAACCAGTATGATGTCTTCCGGCTTTTTTCCTGCTTTTTCCGCTGCACGCGCTACCCGTTCCTTTACCTGAGCGATGCGTTCATGCAGCTCATTTCTTTCCTGTTCTGTCATGTTTTCACCACCGTATTATCCTTTAGATCTGTTCCTCGGACAATGACCTGATCCTGCTCGACCAGCATATCCGAATCGGTTGCACTCTGCTCGACGATATAGCTGTCATCGGTCTCATACAGCTTGTTGATCACCTTGAATTTGCGTACCGAGCCGCTGAGAATGAACACACCCGTGTCCTTATGCTTCTCACCATTGCTGTCCGTCCATTCCTCCACGCGCAGTGCGCTCTTGGGAACGCTCAGGCCGGTGTACGATGCAATGATGATTTCGACCGGCTGCTGACGCATGGAAACCATCCCGCTGTTGAAATCAGTGCCTTCCAGCACGAGCAAAGCTGTATCATCATCATGCTCCCAGTTAACCGCATACACGGTTACCGGGCTCGTGAGAGATGCCTGAGTAAAATTGACCTTAAGCTCCTGACCGATCTGCAGCCGTTCCGCCTGTTCCGCCGGAATTTCGCAGGCCAGATACCAGCTGAAGCCCTGCACCATCTTGCCGAGCGTTGAGCTGCTGTGACGTGTTTCGGGTGCCTTGGATGTCAGCTCACGAAAGCGCGCAACCGTCAGACCCGAAAGCGATGCCGGCTTGAGCGTATCTTCAAAGCCATCTACGATCTCGGAAAAATATCCGGAGCAGGGCGCCTTCAATTCAGCGGTTCGACCGGACAGACTCTGCTGCAGGCTGTCGCGCTGCGCGCTCAGAGAATCCCGCTCCGCACGGATTGAGGCGGAGTCCAGCTGATCCGCAGCGCGGCGCAGAGAAAGCGTTCGCAGGGATGCAGATGAGGAAGTAAGCACGCTGCCCGAGCCTTCCTTGGTCTCAGCGGCAAGGTTTTGAATGGCCAGCGTAATCTGCTGATCGATCTTCGCTGTGTCAGAACTGTCGTTTGCGGTCTGAAGCGCAGTATCGAGCTGACTGATCCGGTCATCGAGCGGATCCAGCTGACGGCTGAGCTCCAGTGCTTCATCATCGCCGTACACAACCGCAAGCGGCGCATTTTTCTGCACACGCTCACCGCTGTATACGATATGCTTGACTGACTCACCGCCGCCCTTGATCGTGATTTCATCGCGAACGAACCATCCGTCCGCGGTGAAGCTGTCATTCACCGTGACGCGCATAGCCGGTGTCGTTTCCGGCGCTGCCGAAAAAATACCGAAAAAGCTGCGTCCGATATACAGCAGCACGACTGCAGCAATCATCATAAAAACCAGATGGCTGCGGTCACGTTTCTGCTGCCGTGCCGGTTTTGTTTTCTGTTTTTGTTCCATGAATTGCCTCGTAAGTAATCAACTGTCCGCACGCTCCTCCCTCGCTCCGTACAGCTCCACCGGATGCTGCGGAATGATCGTGGAAATTGCATGCTTGTAGATCATCTGCTGTTTCCCTTCGCTTTCCAGAATAACGACAAAGTTATCAAATCCACGGATAATTCCCCGCATTTGAAAGCCGTTCATCAGAAAAAACGTTGTATTCTGACTCTGCTGACGCAGAGCAGCAAGCATTCTGTCCTGCAGATTGATTTCGTTTCGCACAATAATACCTCCGTTGCTGTTGCAGTTTATGGTATCATTGTACACCGTGTTTTTGCAGATATTCTGTCGAATGCTGCAGGACATCTGCAAACTCTTCACTCTTATTATAATATATCCAGTGGATGCTGTCATCCCTTTTCAGCCAGGTAAGCTGCCTTTTTGCATAATTTCTGCTTCGGCGTTTTAACAGCTCGATACAGCTTTCGAGGGTTTCGCTGCCCTCCAGATAGCCAAGGAGCTCCTTGTAGCCGATCGCCTGCGCCGCCGTTCCCGCAAGAAGTCCATTTTCCCAAAGATATCTGGTCTCATCGATCAGCCCGTCACGAATCATGTCGTCAACCCGGCTGTCGATTCGATGATAAAGCGTCTGCCGGTCTTTCGGACACAGCCCGAGCTTGATTGCCTGGTATTTCGGCTCCGGACGCTTGTGCAGGCGGTTCATTTCTCCGATTGTCATACCCGTCTGCTCGTATACCTCGAGCGCACGGATAACACGCTTCAGATTATTCGGATGCAGCCGTTCTGCGCTTTCCGGATCGACCTCTGCAAGGCAGGCGTGCACTGCTTCGTTCCCCTGTTCACGAGCCATGATTTCGTATTTTTTTCGAACAGAGAGATCGGTCTCGTCGCCCGAAAAGGTGCTGCACTCGATCAGCGCATCCATATAAAGCCCCGTGCCGCCGACGACGACGGGTATCATGTTCCGCGAAAGAATATCCTGCGCAGCCGCATCTGCGAGTTCGACATACCGGGCTACCGAAAATGCCTCTCCCGGTTCGCACACATCAAATAGATGGTGTCGGATGCCCTGCCTTTCTTCAATGGTCGGCTTGGCCGTTCCGATGTCCATATATCTGTACAGCTGCATGGAATCAGCCGAAATGATCTCGGTATGCAGTTTTTTCGCAAGTGCAACAGAAAGTGCGGTTTTGCCGCTTGCGGTCGGTCCGCAGATGCAGACCAATCGATTATCCATGAAGTCAGCTCCTTGCCTACTGGTTAACACGTTTGAACATTTTATCCAGTTCATATTTTGTCAGACGAACAGTCGTCGGTCTGCCATGCGGGCAGGATCGCACGTTATCGTCCGAAAGCACACGGTCACACAGATTTTGCAGCTCCAGCATCGTTGTTGCTCTGCCTGCCTTGATCGCTGCTTTGCATGCGACCGTATGAATGAGGTCATCCAGACGGTCCGGCACTGTTGTGCGGCTGTTCATTGCTTTCTCGGCCAGCTCACTGATAACGCTCTGGACGTCGCCGCTGTCCAGATACGCCGGTACGCTGCGTACAGCAAAGCTGTTCTCACCAAACGGGTCGATAGAAAATCCAGCTTTGCGAATATCCTCCAGCTGCGTCTGGACTGCTGCCGCCTCCTCGCCGGTCAGTTCGACCACGACCGGCGTCAAAAGCTGCTGCTGCGGCATTTCTGTCTCAGCGCGGAGCTTATTGAACAGAATTCGCTCGTGAGCCGCATGCTTGTCGATGAGCAGCAGACCGTCTTCATCCTCTGCTATGATGTAGGTGCGGAAGCACTCGCCGATGACGCGCGCACCGTGATCGATCGGCTCATATACCGGCTCCTCCGCCGCAGTTTTCTGCGGATTCGTCTGCGACTGCGGAATATTGACCAGATTATCCTCGGATGCCGTATCGCTTGCAAGTTCCGCTGCTTCTTCATCCGTCTGTGGCCGTTCGGCAGGGAGAACTGCAATATCAGCCTCCGGTTCGACCTTTTCCTGCGTATTCTTCAGCTCACTTGGAAGCTGTACACGGCCGACCGCGCGTGCCGGATCGGGTTTAAAGTTCCCGAGCGGCGGTGCAGACATATAGACCGGACGTACAGTACGCGGCGGTACGGATACCAGAAAATCCTCCAGCTCCGCATCCTCACCTTTCGAGACCGGCTGTGTCTGAAGTGGCTGCGCAAACGAGCGTGCAGCCGGTGCCGGTTCGGAACGCGGCACAGCAAAGCGCTGCTGTTCCTGCGTGAGATTGTCCTCGCGGGGCGTATGCTTTTCCTTGTGCTCAAGCTGCGGCGTATTATCGTTCGCTGCAAGTGCGTTCTTACAGGCAATGTAGACCGCCTCGAACACCGGTTTTTCCTGTGAAAACTTGACTTCCGTCTTTGCCGGATGCACATTGACATCAACTGCCGACAGCGGAAGCTCCAGAAAAATTGCGCCGGACGGGTATTTTCCCGTAATGATGGCATTTCGATATGCCTCTTCAAGCGCCGCCTGCATGAGCCGGCTTTTGACATAGCGTCCGTTGACGAAAAAATGCTGCATGGAACGATTGGCACGTCCTGCGTGCGGCTTTACAATATAGCCGTGGACAGTCAGTCCATTATGCTCGTTTTCCGGAACCTCGATCATATTTGCCGTCATTTCTTTTCCGAACACCGCAAATACCGGCGTAATCAGCTTCCCCTTGCCGTCTGTTGAAAAGACCTGCTTTCCGTCGCGGATCAGGGTGAATGCAATTTCAGGGTGCGACAGTGCAGCGTGCTGAACAACGCCAAGTACATATCCGGCTTCTGTAAAATCTTTTTTCAAGAACTTCATGCGTGCCGGGGTATTATAGAAGAGATCTCGAACAACAATCGTCGTACCCTCCGGGCAGCCGGCCTCTTCGTTTACCTGTATCTCTCCGGCTTCCAGATGCAGATGAACGCCTGCGATTGCTTCCCTCTGGCGCGTAAACAGATCGATCCGTGTGACGGACGAGATCGCTGCAAGAGCTTCACCGCGAAAACCAAGCGTGCCGATCGCAGCAAGATCCTCTTCGCTTCTGAGCTTGCTGGTCGCGTGACGGCGGAATGCGACAGGTGCATCCTCCGGCGCCATGCCGCAGCCATTGTCTGCGATACGGAGATAGGTAATGCCGCCGTTTTCAATTTCTACTGTAATGCGGTTTGAGCCGGCGTCGATCGCATTCTCGACCAGCTCCTTTGCAACCGAAGCCGGGCGCTCCACTACCTCGCCTGCCGCAATCAGATCGGCAAGGTGCGAGGATAGCTCTTTAATAATTGCCATTATAATTTCCTTTCCGGAAAAATTTCAAATGCGGTCAAAGCAATACCGCTTCATGTAACAGGCGCGATTTGCGAACAGATTCTGTGTGCTGGCGAGAAGTGTTTTTACAGTTATGGTTGATGCCTTACTGTGAAATCACAGCAAGGTCAGGATGCAAAACCTCCGCAAAGCACCGCAGTATTCATTCTGCGGAATCGCCTTAAGAGCCGCGCTCCTGCTCTGCAAGCCGTTTCAGTTCATACAGAGCGTTCAGCGCTTCGATCGGTGTCATAACATCCATCTGAAGACAGCACAGGCGTGCAACAACGCCGGTGGCGATCATGTGTCCAAAGGACATCTGATCATCTTCTTCCTCTTGCTCTTCAATCGGATGGATTTCAATCTGCGGCATGGTGGACTCAAGTTCCTTAAGCACCGCCTTGGCGCGTCTGATCACTGCGTTCGGTACGCCTGCGAGCTTGGCAACCTCAATGCCATAGCTGTCATCGGCGCCGCCACGCACAATGCGGCGGAGAAAGGTGATATCATCTCCGCGTTTTTTAACCGCAATATTGTAGTTTTTCACTCCATCAATCAGGTCTTCCAGCGCTGTCAGCTCATGATAATGCGTTGCAAACAGAGTTCGCGCACCGATACGCCGCTTATTCGCAATGTACTCCACGACAGCACGCGCAATGCTCATGCCGTCATAGGTAGAGGTGCCGCGGCCGATTTCGTCGAGGATAATCAGACTGGATTTCGTTGCCTGATTCAGAATATCCGCGACCTCGCTCATCTCCACCATAAAGGTGGACTGACCGCTTGCCAGATCATCCGATGCACCGACACGGGTGAACACCCGGTCCACAACGCCGATATGCGCCGATGAAGCCGGCACGAACGAGCCGATCTGCGCCATAATCGCAATCAGTGCGACCTGACGCATATAGGTCGATTTACCGGCCATATTCGGTCCCGTGATAATCGCGATGCGGTTATCACCTTCATCGAGCAATGTGTCATTCGGGATGAACATGCTGTCCTTGAGCATTTTTTCGACAACCGGATGACGGCCGTCATGTATCTCGATCTTATCCGAAAAATCAACGATCGGGCAGATATAGTTCTGGTCGCAGGCGACATCAGCAAGCGAGCAGAGCACATCGATCTGTGCTACCGCCTGCGCCGAGCGCTGCACGCGATGCACCTCAGCTGCAACACGGTCGCGCACCTGAATAAACACATCATATTCCAGTCCGGACAGGCGTTCCTGTGCACCGAGCACTGTGCTTTCGAGCTGCTTGAGCTCATCGGTGATGTATCGTTCACAGTTTGCGAGCGTCTGCTTGCGAATGTAATTTTCAGGGACAGCGTCCGAGTTGGAACGGGAAACCTCGATATAGTAGCCGAACACACGATTATAACCGATTTTCAGCTTGGAAATACCGGTTTTTTCACGTTCCTGCTGCTCGATAGCCGCAATTTTCCCCTTGCCGCCGCTCGCGAGGTCACGAAGCGTATCAATCTCTTCGTTATAGCCGCTGCGGATCAGACCGCCGTCTCGAAGAAGGACCGGCGGCTCCTCGACGATAGCCGCTTCAATCAGCTCACGCACATCCTCAAGCAGGTCAATATTTCCGGTTAACTCTCTGAGCAGAGACTGTTCAAATGCAGATGCGTGTGCATGAATTTCCGGCAGACAGGAGATAGCTGACGCCAGCGCACGCAGATCACGGCAGTTCGCTGTGCCGTAAACGATGCGTCCAATCAGACGCTCCATATCAAAAACCTTGCGAAGCGCATCGGTCAGTGCCGTGCGGTTGATCACATCGTCGCACAGCGCGCTGACGGCCTGCTGACGCCGCGTAATATGAAGCGGATTATAAAGCGGTTTTTCGATCCACTGCCGGATCAGCCGGGAACCCATTGCGGTATGCGTCTGATCAAGAACCCACAAAAGCGTACCCTTTTTCTCCTTGGTGCGCATGGTCTCGCACAGCTCGAGATTGCGTCTCGCGTTCAGATCCAGCTCCATATACTGCCCCTGCTGATACAGCCTCAGATCATTGAGGCCTGCAAGGCTCGCAGGCTGCGTTTTTTCAAGATAATCGAGCAGGCCGCCAAGGGTGCGGGTCGCGAACGGCATAACCCGGAGACCTGCCGCATCAAAATCCTCTATATGGAAGTATTTGCGGATACGCTCTCCCGCTGCTTCCGCGTCGAAGCATTCCTCTTCCATCGGTTCCACAAGCGCTTCTTCCAGCCGCTCAGCGACAAAGGAGCGAAACTCCTCATACGAAATCGCGAAGCCGCCTGCGAGAATCTCACGAGGTGAAAAACGAGCCAGCTCGTTATACACGTCGACCCATTCCTCTGTGTCGGTTGCGTAGACAACGCCTGTTGAAATATCTGCAAAGCACATGCCCATGTCCTCATGGGTGGCATAGATACAGGCAAGGAAATTATTGCGGCTCTCATCGAGCATAGATGCGTCAACAACCGTGCCGGGGGTGACGCGGCGAATAATATCGCGTTTTACCAGGCCTTTTGCCTTCTTCGGATCTTCCAGCTGCTCGCAGATCGCAATTTTATAACCTTTTTGCACCAGCTTTGCGATATAGCCTTCTGCACTGTGATACGGCACGCCGCACATGGGAGCGCGCTCCGCCTGACCGCAGTCACGGCCGGTCAGCGTCAAATCAAGCTCGCGTGAGACAAGCTTTGCATCATCAAAAAACAGCTCGTAAAAGTCGCCCAGACGGTAAAACAGCAGATAATCCTTGTTTTTATTCTTGATTTCAAAATACTGCTGCATCATGGGCGTGAGTTCAGCCATATTTGCCTCCTGTCTAACGAAAGGTGGATTATGATTTTTTTACTGCGAACAGGCATCTCAGCGAGGTCTTTTCAATCTCCGCCTGAATGAATTCGCCGATTTGGATATTTTCACCGCGCACGCATACCAGAAGATTGCCCTCCGTCCGGGCGGTATACGGATAGTCCGGCCCCTTGGCCGCTCCGTCTACCAGCAGACGCAGCGTTTTTCCCTGATACGCCGCCTGCTTCTCGGCAACGATATCGTCCTGCGTCTTGAGCAGACGCTCAAAGCGGCGCTGCTTGTCCTGCGGCGAGGCATTGTCTTCATAGGATGCTGCGGGCGTGCTCGTGCGAGGCGAATACAGGAATGTGAACAGCAGGTCGAAGCGTGTATCCTGCACCAGACGCAGGGTCTGCTCGAAATCCTCGTCAGTTTCGCCCGGAAAACCGACAATAATATCACTCGAAAGCGTAATATCCGGCATTTTTTCGCGTGCATCAGCGATCAGGGATTTGTAGTGCTCCGCCGTATAGCGGCGGTTCATGCGGCGGAGAATTTCATCACTGCCAGACTGAAACGGCAGATGAAGCTGCTTTGCAACTTTGTCGCACTCAGCCATTGCAGAAAACAGCTTCGGAGAAGCATCCTTCGGATGGCTTGTCATAAAACGCAGCCAGAAGTCTCCGGGCACAGCATTCAATCTGCGAAGCAGATCGGAAAAATCAACATCAATGCCGAGATCCTTGCCGTAGGAGTTGACGTTCTGTCCGAGAAGGGTAATCTCTCTGTAGCCCGCAGCAACCAGTTCGCGCAGCTCTTTTTCAATCTCCTCCGGGTATCGCGAACGCTCTCTGCCGCGGACATAAGGCACGATACAGTAGGTACAGAAATTGTTGCAGCCATACATGATAGAGAGCCAGGCCTTTGCACCTTTCGCGCGAAGTACAGGCAGTCCCTCCGCAATATCATCCTCGCCGCCGATATCAAACACGCGCTTTCTGTCCGTCAATACGCGATAAAGCAGCGATGGAAAGCGCCACAGCGCATGCGTACCGAATAGCAGATTGACTTGCGGATAGCTCTTTTTGATCTTTTCGACATTCTTTTCCTGCTGCGCCATGCAGCCGCACAGCGCGATGACGACATCCGGCCGCTTCTTCTTGAGATGGCTCAGCGCGCCGATGTTGCCGAAGGCACGATCCTCCGCATGCTCTCGCACTGCACAGGTGTTGAACAGGATGAAATCCGCCTCTTCCGTGCTGTCTGTCATTTCATATCCCATTTCATGCAGCATGCCGCGAATGCGCTCGGTATCCGCTTCATTCTGCTGGCAGCCAAAGGTATGCGTATAGGCTTTGGGGCATTTGACGCCATTCAGGCGGGCGACAGCGTCAATATAAGTGAACTGCGTTTGCAGCTGCTGCTCGGAAACATTCTTTTGTGTGGACAATTCTATGCCTCCTCTCATCGGAACGGAGTACCGTCAGCAGTAAACACATTCATACGATGGTACTCACTGAAGGGTATCTCGTACTGCGGCAGATACTGACGGATGGCTCGAGTCAGATATTCAGGCGACATGTTGTTATTGCCTGCGGCGGTCGTAACAACGGCTGTTACTTCGTGTTCACCCTCGGCAACAGCAAGATCACGCATCAGCTCCCGCATATTAACCGTCTTTTCGCCGCGCTTGGAGCGCTTGACGATCTCGACGACCGGACGCCGGAACAGATCGCGTACCGCATCGGCAAAGCCATTCGGCACATCCGCTTCAAAGCCCCAGGTGATGCGGTACTGAGACCACTCGATCGAGCCGACCTTCATGCCTCCGTCCGACTGCGGATAGATCTCGATCGCGCGGAGACCTTCCGGAAATACGTCGTTGAGCGCTTCCACTGCATTTTCAGGCACCGCATCCGAGGTGATATTGAAATCAAGAAATTCACATTCACCGGAATAACCGGTCGAAAGCGGAAGCGCAACGGAAACATAGGCGTGCTGATTGAAGCCTTCGGTAAACCACAGAGGCATCTGACAGCGCGCCATCGAGCGCTGCATGGCGTGCATCAGATCCAGGTGAGAGATATACTTTGCTCTCCCCTCTTTGGCAAATTTCATTCGAGCCTTAAACACGGCATTTGCCTCCCTTCAGCAGCGCGCTTGCACCACAGCCAGCACACTGATGCATGCAGTCGGGCGTGATAACCGCTTCGCGCGAGCGCTCCCATTCACGCTTCAGGTGCTCCTTGCGCGTACCGCAGCCAATGTGATCCCACGGGAATACCTCATCCATCGGGCGCTGGCGGGACGCATAAAACTCCGGATCAAGTCCGCAGTCACGGAACGCCTGTATCCACTTTTCAAAATCGAAGCACTGATCCCAGCCATCCATTTTACAGCCGCGCTGCCATGCGAGCAGAATAGCCCTGCCCTGACGGCGGTCGCCTCGTGCGATAACGCCTTCGAGCACCGAGGTCTCGGCATCGTGCCAGTTATAGGTGACGTTCTTGGTCTTCATAACCACCTTGAGATGCGCCTGCTTCTCACGGAAGGTTTCCAGTGTGTCCTGCGCATCCCACTGAAACGGCGTCTGCGGCTTGGGAACGAAGCACGAAGCCGAAGCTGTGATACGAACGCCGCGCGCACGATTGGGGGTATTCTCGCGCCAGCAGTAGGCGACCTTTTTGCAGATGTCGGAAATACCGTCCAGATCCTCATAGGTTTCCGTCGGCAGACCCATCATGAAATAGAGCTTGACATTGTTCCATCCGCCCTGAAATGCAATTTCGCAGGCATGCAGAACATCTTCTTCGCGGATGTTCTTATTGATAACGTCGCGCAGGCGCTGTGTGCCCGCCTCGCAGGCAAAGGTCAAACCGCTCTTGCGCGTCTTCTGCACGCGCTCCATCAGCTCAGCGGAAAAACTGTCTGCGCGGAGAGACGGCAGCGACAGGCTGATATGGCGCGGCTCGCAGTAATCGAGCATGCACTCTGTCAGGCCGGACAGTTCGCCGTAATCGCTTGTAGACAGCGAGGAGAGAGAAATCTCCTCGTAACCGGAATTTTTCAGCACCGCTTCCGCCTGCTTCAGAAGAACCTCCTTCGATTTGGTACGGAGCGGACGGTAGGTATGACCCGCCTGACAGAAACGACAGCCGCGCGGACAGCCGCGGAACAGCTCGATCATAGCGCGGTCAAAGACAATATCGGTCGAAGGAACGACAAACGACTCCGGATAATACATGGTATCCAGATCCTTGACGATGCGCTTCTGCACCATCGCCGGAGCACCGTGCGTGGGTGTTACGCTTTCGATCGTTCCGTCCTCATGGTATTTGACTTCATACAGCGAGGGGACGTACATGCCCTCGATCTGTGCCGCCGCAATCAGGAAATCCTGCTTGGACCAGCCTTCACGCTTCGCCTTGCGATACAGGTCGGTAAACTCGAGCATAATCTCCTCGCCGTCGCCGATCATGAACAGATCGACAAAATCTGCGAGCGGCTCCGGGTTATACGCGCAGGGTCCGCCGCAGGCAACGATATGCCGGAGGTCAGTGCGTTCCTTTGCAAGCACAGGGATACCGCCGAGATCCAGCATATTTAAAATGTTAGAAAACGACAGCTCATACTGAAGCGTAAACGCAATAATATCGAAGTCCGTGAGCGGATCACCGCTTTCCAGACCGTAAAGCGGAATGCCGGCAGCACGCATTTCGGCCTCCATATCGATCCACGGCGCGCATACACGCTCACACCAGATCCCCTTTTGATCATTGAGCAGTCCGTACAGAATACGCGAGCCAAGGTGCGACATCGCAACCTCGTAAGTGTCCGGAAAGCAGAAAGCGAACCGCAGATCTACATTCTTTTTGTCCTTCATCACCGATCCCCATTCGCCGCCGACGTATCGCGCCGGCTTCTGCACCCGGGTCAGGATGGCTTCCATCTGTTTATGCAAGCTGTTATCCTCCAAAATGAGTATAGTTTAGTGGTGTCATATGAAATGTACTGAAAACAGCATCCGCCATTCAGGCGGTAGATATAGACATTATATCACATTTTACGCAAAAAGACCATACCATCCTGCAAAAAGAAGTAAGCTGCTTCATTTTACAGAAAGATATGGTCTTTGCTGTTATTTTGTATTCAGGATTCGAGCCGAATTGAATACCGTCAGTACCGAGAGGATGATGTCTACTGCAACAACATGCCACATCTGCACAAAGCCGAAAAGTGCAAGCAGAGCGAGCAGTATTTTCGCAATGACAACGATCATCATATTCTGTACCGCTGTACTGTGCGTTCTGCGGCTGATACGGACAGCATCAGCAAGGCGAGTCAAATCATGCGTCATAACCAGCACATTGGCACACTTCGCTGTATCGCGTGAACCGGCAGTGCCCATCGCGATACCGACATCCGCAGTCTTCAGCTCATCCAGATCATGAATGCCATCGCCAACGTAGGCTTCCGCGCCGTCCGTCGGGATCGTGCGCATCAGGAAATCCATTTTAGCGGCTTTTTCTTCCGGCTGGAGACCGAAGTGAATGGTATCAATGCCTGCTGCATCAGCAACCTGCTGTGCGGACAGCTCGCTGTCGCCGGTCAGGAGGACCGTGCGTGTAATGCCCTGTGCTTTCAGTTCGCGAACAGCATCTGCCGCCTCATCGCGGACCGTGTCCTCCATCTGGATCGCACCGGCATAGTCTCCTTCATATGCCACATAGACGATTGTGCCTCGCAGTTCAGGAACACCCTTAACGCCGCGGGAGATCATCAGCTTGCGATTGCCGACGAGAATCGTTCGGTTATGGATGCGGGCACGAACGCCTCGGCCCGGGAATTCTTCGAATTCCATGACCTTCTGCATCTGTCCCTTGTACGCATCTACCAGCGCGCGGGCTACCGGATGTGCTGAAAGCTGTTCAGCGGCGGCAGCAAGTGCAATGCAGCTCTGCTCGTCAAACTCCTGCGTCGGGAATACCTTTTTAATATGAAGATCGCCCTTTGTCAGGGTACCGGTTTTGTTGAACACGGCCATGCGCATCTCTGCGGTTTTCTCGATTGCTTCACTGCCCTTGGCATGTACGCCTTTTCGAGCCAGTCTGCTGCTGCCGCACCAGAATACAAGCGGAACGGAAACAGCGAGCGCTGCCGGACAGCTTACTGCAAGGAGCGTCAGTGCGCGATATACCCAGCTCTGAAGCGGGGCTGTCGAGTTGAGCAGCGGCGGTACGATCGCAAGCAGTACAGCCAGGATAAACATGAAGGGAATGAAGCGCGATACCATGAGCAGCATACTGCGTTCCAGTGCTGCCTTATGTTCACTGCTGTCTTCCTGCACGCGCATAATACGGCTTATTGCGCTGTCATCGAAGCGAACCATAGTCCGCATAAGCAGAAGCGAGCCGGTATACAGGCTGCCCGCCAGCACATGCGAATCCTTGCTGACGGCTGCGAGTTCGCTGTCGCCCGTGATAATGCTCTCGTCAACAGTGCCCTCGCCGCGGATCACGACGCCGTCAAGCGGTACACGCTCTCCCGAACGAACAAGAACAAACTCACCAATTCGGACTTCTGCCGGACTGATCATGCGCTCTTCGCCTTTCATATTGACGACAGCCGCTTTTTCCGGTATGCAGCTTGCCTGCTGCGGCATTTCGCTGTTCGCGCCGGCGAGAATAAAATCACTTGCAATCTTTCCGACACCGTGAAGAACCAGCACAATCGCGGCCTCCGGACGGTGACGCAGCAGAAACGCGCCGAGCGATACCACAAGCATGAGCGGATATTCACTGAAAAACCGCCCGTGCGACAGCTCCTGTATTGCGTTTCCGGCAACGGGGACCGCTGCTAGCAGATACGCCAGAAGATAAAGGATAAAAGCGATATGATCATCGCTCCCGAACAGCGCTCCGGCAATCACAAGTGCTGCCGATGCAATCAGCCGAATCAATGTGAACTGCATATCCATCATGGACATCGCCTGATATCGGCCTTCGCCGCCGCTCGACGCTCCTCTTTTGGCATTTTCCCGCCGCAGACGGGTCTGCTCCCTTCGTCGCATTTTGGCCCGATACTGCGCTCGTTCCATGAACGACATACCTTCCGTCTCGCTCTCGCTTTGATGCAGCATCGCAAGGGCAGCAGACAGAGGCTGCATATTTTCGGCCTCAGATGCCGTTTCTTCTTCCGGATCATCCTTAAACCGTTTCTTCTCCTTGTTTTTTCTGGGCTTTTTCTCTATTTTCCAGAGATGTTTGAGCTTATCAACCGCCTTATCAACGCCGCTTTCTTCCTCATCCGGCGCCTCTGCTCCGGGCGGTGACTCTGGTTCAGCCGATGCGTTTTCAGCATCTTCTGTACCTTCCTGCTCGCTGCCCTCATCCTCAGCCTGTGATCCGGGGTCATCCTTCGAATTTCGCGGCGATTTTTCCTGCTGGGGCGGTTCTTTTTCCGCAGTCTGCTTTCCTGCAGCAGCCTCCGGCGGCACTTCTTCGTCTTTCGTTTCCGACGGTTTTTCCTCTGATGCTTTCTCCGAAGGCACAGTCTCATGCTCAGCCTTGCTCTCCGGCGAAGAAACCTGTGTTTTTTCCTTCTCTTCGGATTGCTCAGACTCTTGTTCTGCCTGATCGAGAGATACCGAATCCTTATCTGTCTCAGTTACTGCTTCGGCCTTGTCGGGTTCTATTCCGGGAGACGTTTCCGTTTCCTGCGGCTCGGCATGCTCCTGTTCTTCTGTATCAGATGTCCTCTCCGGCATATTTTCTGTCCTGACATCCTCGCTTTGCGTCCCGGATGCTTCGGCGGTGTTTATGCCGAATTCCTGCAGGATGCTTTCTACAGTCGGAAAATCGTCGGTTTTCGCGCTGATCTGATCGAGCAGTTCTTCAGCAGATGTCTGATCTGTCCCCTCACTCTTCAGCAGCGGCTCCTTTTCCGGCGACCCCATCTGTGGGGTTGTATTTTCGCTCATCTTCTATCCCTCCTGCACATGTGCGATACCTTGCGCCAGTATCGTCTGGATATGGTCATCACACAAGGCATAGTATACGGTCTTTCCGTTTTTTCTGCTCTTTACAAGACGGGCCTGTTTTAAAAAACGCAGCTGATGGGAAATTGCCGACTGGCTCATGCCGAGCAGTGTCGCGATATCGCAGACGCAAAGTTCCGCCGATACCAGCGCTGTCAGAATACGCAGGCGTGTTTTATCGGAAAACGCCTTGAAAAAATCAGACGCTGCGGTCGTGATATCATCATCCGGCATCTGCCTGCGCGCAGTTTCTACCGCATCCATATGAACAATGTGTTCTTCGCAGCAATCCATATCCGCACGCTTATGTCTGACAGCCAACAAAATCCCTCCCGTGATACATGAGTATCCATTCAATTATACTATCATCCAATCGCTATTCTGTCAAGAATTCTGATGAAAACGAGCGAAAAAAAGATGATAAGCTCACAGCAGTGCAACATCTTTATTCAGCATGCAGTACGCAAGACGATAAGTCTCTGCAAAATCTGTAAAACTCTGTTTTCTTTTTGCGGTTTCCGGCAGGTACGCCACATTTTTCAACTTATATCGCTATTATTTTTGCGCATCATACTATCAGCAAGCCACAACACACAAATCGTAAAGGAGAGATCAAAGTTATGACTAACACGAAAAACGGTTCCAATCAGGGCATGGTACCTGAAGCACGCGCCGCAATGGATCAGTTTAAGATGGAGGCTGCAAGCGAGGTCGGCGTCAACCTCAAGCAGGGTTATAACGGCGATCTGACCAGCCGTCAGGCGGGTTCGATCGGCGGTCAGATGGTTAAGAAGATGTGTCCCGTACATACTTCGAGCTTCGAGCGGAACTGCCGGACTGCGGTCGGGCATTGTGTAAGGATTCTTTACACCGCAGAATGGACGTAAGGGCCTGCGTCAGCGACTCAGCCTCCCTTTTCAGCGGCTCGTTCAGGGTTTTCTCCATGGTGCCGCGGACTAACTCCCTGATCGGTGTTCGATTTGTTATTGCAATTTACAAGTAAAAGAAAAAGCGCCAGCAATGAGAAAATCATTGCTGGCGCTTTTTATCGTGTCGTTTATTGCTCTTTCAGCGTTACAATATTACTGCTCGCGCATTTTTGCAAAGCACTCGCTGCAATAAACCGGACGGTCAGACTTCGGCTCAAACGGAACGCGAGCCTCGCCGCCACAGGAAGCACAGGTTGCGGTAAAGAACTCACGCGGACCGCGAGCAGCGTTCTTGCGTGCGTCGCGGCAGCTCTTGCAGCGCTGCGGCTCGTTCTGGAAACCACGCTCTGCGTAAAATTCCTGCTCGCCGGCAGTGAATACAAATTCCTTACCACATTCCTTGCATACTAAAGTCTTGTCTTCGTACATGTTCCTTTTACCTCTCTTTGATTGCGTTCGCTGGGGAACTTGGATTATATTGCGAACAGGCTGAGGCCTGTAATCGCCTAACAGGGATTGATCTTAGCCGATTTTCGCTTGATGCGCTGGATGGCGTTTTCCACCGATTTGACGGGCTTTCCGAGCGTTTCCGCCATCTCCTCATAGGAGAGACCGTCCAGAAATAATGTCAAAACGTTTGCCTCAAATTCAGACAAGAGCGAGTAGAGCTGCCTAGTGCGCTCTTCCCTCTCCTCATTGCCAATCACCAGCGATTCTGGATCACCTATCGGTGCCGTTACCCGTGTGTGCGATTCCGCAAGGTCTTCAAACAGAGGTCGATCTAATGACATGGACTGATTCAGCGGCCGATGCTTAAGAGCTGATGCAGAGCGTGTTGCGGAATATATTTTCCGCTGAATACACAGTCTGGCGAATACGCTGAATGGAACGCCTTTGGTGCTGTCAAATTCCCGTATCGCTTTCATCAGTCCGAGCATCCCCTCCTGGATCACATCTTCTGCGTCTGCTCCAGCAAGAAAAAAGGGGCGTGCGCAGGTCTTGACCAGACGGGTATACCTTTTGACCAGATCCTCCGCCGCAGAGCCGTTCGACTGCTGCGCCAGACGGCACAAAGTCTCGTCGGACATTTCCGGGGAGAGGAGTGTTGATTCATTATTTCTCATGTCGATAAATATTATATGCGCTTTAACTGGAAATGTCAAGAAAATATCGACAAATCTACTATTTTCACTTAAAACGACTGGTATGGTTTGTGCAAAAACAACAATAAAATTGGCTTATTCAACTGTAACCGACTTGGCGAGGTTACGCGGCTTATCCACATCGCAGTTACGCTCAACTGCAACATAGTATGCAAAAAGCTGCATTGGGATGATCGAAAGCGAAGCAGAAAATTCGTACAGGCACTTGGGCAGGCGGATAATATGCTGGCAGACAGATTCGTCACCGGTGAAGTCATCCGTTGTTACCAGGACGACAGAGGCGCCGCGTGCAACGACCTCACGGATATTGGAGACCGTCTTTTCAAACAGCGCGGGCTGGGTTGCCAGAGCAACAACGAGAGTGCCATCCTCGATCAAAGAAATCGTGCCATGCTTCAGTTCGCCCGCCGCGTATGCCTCAGAGTGGATATAGGAAATTTCCTTCAGCTTAAGGGATGCCTCGAGAGCTGCGGCATAGTCCAGACCGCGGCCGAGGAAAAAGACACTGGGACGGTTTGCATACAGCGTAGCGATGCGCTGCATATCCGGCTGGCATTTGAGCGCTTCGGTGATGCATTCCGGCAGCCGCTGAAGCTCAGCACAGAGCGCACGCTCGTCGCCGATCGAGATCAGACCGCGCACGCGCGCAATCTTTACGGAAATCAGATACAGCGCGGCAAGCTGCGCGGAGTAAGCCTTGGTCGTTGCAACAGCGATCTCCGGGCCGGCCCAGGTGTACAGGACACCATCAGCTTCGCGTGCGATCGTAGAGGAGACCACATTTACAATCGCGATGGTGAATGCACCGGCCTGCTTCGCCAGACGCATTGCAGCAAGCGTATCAGCTGTCTCACCGGACTGACTGATTACGATGCACATATCCTTTTTGCCGATGATCGGGTTTTCATAGCGGAATTCGCTTGCGACCTCGGCCGAGCAGCGGATACGGCACATTGCCTCGATGACGCGCTTGCCGACCATGCCTGCATGCAGCGCAGAGCCACAGCCGATGATGTGGATGTTTTCAATGTCGCGCAGACGCTCATCGGTCAGTCCGTTGTCCTCGAAACAAACGGCATTGTTCTTGATACGGGGGGTCACGGTATCTGCAACAGCCTTAGGCTGTTCCATGATCTCCTTGAGCATGAAGTGCTGATAGCCGCCCTTTTCTGCTGCGGACATATCCCAGTTGACGGTCTGAACTTCTTTTTCGACTTTGTCGCCGAATTCGTTCATGACAATGACTTCATCCGGACGTACGATCGCTACTTCATTGTCGTCAAGAATGATGAACTTCCGGGTACGGCTGATAATAGCGGTGATATCAGATGCGATCATGTTTTCGCCTTCACCGATACCGATGACGAGCGGATTGCCGCGGCGCGCTGCGACGATTTCCTGTGTATTATCCATAGAGACAACGCCGAGTGCGTAAGAGCCGCGCAGACGCTGCACGGCAGCCAGAACGGTTTTTGCAAGATCCTCCTGCTTGCCGGTGTGCAGATAGTCGACAAGATGCGCAACGGTTTCGGTGTCGGTCTCGGACTTGAACTCATAACCATGCGCTTCAAGTCGTTCGCGCAGTTCCTTGTAGTTTTCAATGATGCCGTTGTGAACGACTGCAACCTTGCCCTTGCCGCCGAGATGCGGATGAGAGTTGCGGTCGGACGGTTCGCCGTGAGTCGCCCAGCGGGTGTGGCCGATGCCGCAGGTGCATTTCATATCGCAGCCAACCTCACGGATCTTCTCTTCGAGGTTAGCGATGCGGCCGCGGGTCTTTACGACGCGCAGGCCTTCCTTGGTGAATGCGGCGATACCGGCAGAGTCATAGCCGCGGTATTCCAGACTGTACAGACCCTTGATCAGAATGGGGAGCGCATTTTCGCGTCCCGTAAAACCAACAATTCCACACATAATCAGTTTACTCCTCCAAAACGGAATATATTTATCAAACAGTTAAAATCAAAAAGAAAAATTTGCATACCCGGATTTGGGCATAAAAATAGTGCGTAATGCATAGCTGCTCTGTCCGCACAGTCACCTGTGTGCTTTAACAGCCTGCTGACGACCAACCCACCTGTGGCCGAAGGGCATCCGCCGAAATTTCGATTAACCCTTTCCTCGTCAACTGCGATACCGGCTGCATCGCAGTTCTGGCGCTTTAGCTTGTTGTGAACTTGTATGCCAAACTGGTCTCACCTCCCTGCTGGTATATTGCCGCGCGTCCGGCAGACGCACCGCAGCGTGGCTGTATTTGGCAGACGGAAAAATTCCGCCGCCTGTAACAAACGAGGTGGATGCGAAACCACATCCACCCCATTGGTTCTTATCTCTATTATACGACAGACTCAATCGTTTTGGCAACCCTTTTTGCCAAAGTATCTACCTGCGCGCTGTCTTTTCCCTCGACCATGACGCGGACAAGCGCCTCTGTGCCGGACGGACGGACGAGGATTCGGCCGTTGTCGCCAAGCTCGGCGGCAGCTGCTTCGATGTCAGCCTTGATCTCCGGCTTCTCCTGAAGCGTTGCCTTCTGGTCGTTCGGCACCTTGACGTTGATCATAACCTGCGGCCACGGAACGACTTCCGCTGCAATTTCCGAGCACTTTCGGCCGCTTTCCTTGAGGATGGACATGAACTGAAGCGCGGTCAGTTCACCGTCACCGGTGGAAGCATACTCCAGGAAAATTACATGACCGGACTGCTCGCCGCCCAGAATATATCCCTTCTTGAGCATCATTTCGAGAACGTAACGGTCGCCGACATTCGAGCACTCGATCTTCATGCCGTTCTTTTCAGCATAAGCGTGCAGGCCCATGTTGGACAGGATGGTCGCAACAAAAGCGCCGCCGCGCAGCTTGCCCTGCTTTTTCATGTGTGCTGCGCATACAGCCATGATGCGGTCACCGTCCAGCTCTTCGCCGGTTTCATCGACGATCAGACAGCGGTCGGCATCACCGTCAAATGCGACACCGAGGTCGAAGTTGCCGCGGCGGACGCGCTCCTTGAGCTGTCCCAGATGGGTAGAGCCGCAGTTATCGTTGATGTTTACGCCGTCCGGCTCATAAAAGCGAATTTCAGCCTTGCACTCGACCAGTCGCATCAGACGCTCTACCGTCGTGGAGGACGAACCGTTCGCGCAGTCGACAGCAACTCGCAGACCGGACAGGTCACCGGAAATCGTTTCCGCAAGATGGTTGGTATACTCAACGACCGGGTCAATCTCGCTCTTGAGCACACGGCCGATCCTGTCATGGGTCATGCGCGGAATGGACTCAAAGTCATCGATCAGATCCTCGATCTTTGCCTCGGTAGCATCCGGCAGCTTGTAGCCGTTGCCTGCAAAGATCTTGATGCCGTTGTATTCGAACGAATTGTGGCTTGCAGAAATGACAATACCAGCATCTGCCTTGTGCTTGATGGTGAGGTACGCGACAGCCGGCGTCGGGATAACGCCGAGCAGTTCTACATCTGCGCCGACCGAGCAAATGCCCGCTACGAGCGCGTTCTCCAGCATATCCGAGGAAATGCGCGTATCCTTGCCGATCAGAAGCTTGGCCTTTTTGCCGTGCGCGGACTCCTGTGTGAGCGTATATGCAGCGGCTGCACCGATCTTAAATGCGAGCAGTGCGTCAAGCTCAAGATTTGCAACGCCGCGGACGCCGTCCGTTCCAAAGTATCTACCCAATATGAAACACCTATCTTTCCTGTTGATACGACATGGGGACATGCCCCGGTTTACAGCATTAGCTGTCCGTCAGCCGGCTCCATGTTAAGATGCCGGTATGCCTGCATCGTCACGCATCGTCCGCGCGGCGTGCGGCTGAGAAAGCCGATCTGCATGAGATACGGCTCGTAAACGTCTTCAAGAGTAATGGCCTCCTCGCCGATCGTCGCGGCGAGCGTATCCAGACCGACCGGTCCGCCGCCATAGTTAAGCATGATGCTCTGAAGCATGCGCCGATCGACATTATCGAGACCGAGTTCGTCTATTTCCAGTGCGCGCAGCGCGATGTCTGCGCTCTTTTTGTCAATGGTACCCGTACCGCGAACCTGCGCAAAATCGCGCACACGGCGCAGCAGACGATTGGCAATACGAGGTGTGCCGCGGCTGCGCCGGGCGATTTCGTATGCGCCTTCGTGCTCGCAGGGGACGTTCAGAATGCCTGCCGAACGTTCAACGATACTGCAAAGCTCCTCGGGCGAATACAGCTCGAGACGGAGCATGACGCCGAAGCGGTCGCGCAGCGGACTGGTCATCTGACCTGCGCGGGTTGTTGCGCCGATCAGCGTAAAGCGCGGCAGGTCGATTCGTATGGAGCGGGCAGAGGGCCCCTTGCCGATGATGATATCGAGCGCGTAGTCCTCCATGGCCGGATAAAGGATCTCCTCTACCGCACGGTCGAGACGGTGGATCTCGTCAATAAACAAAATATCATTTTCTGAGAGGTTTGTCAATAAAGCGGCAAGATCTCCGGCCTTTTCAATGGCAGGGCCGCTTGTGACGCGGATGTTGACACCCATTTCGGCGGCGATGATACCGGCGAGCGTGGTCTTGCCGAGGCCGGGAGGACCATACAGAAGCGTATGGTCGAGCGACTCGCCGCGCATTTTTGCGGCTTCGATATATACGCTCAGGTTTTCCTTGGCCTTGGTCTGACCGATGTAATCCGCCATCGTCTTGGGGCGGAGCGAATTTTCGGTCTCGTCCTCAGACAGCTGCCGGGTGGAGATGATGCGTTCATCATCCGCCATGCCGCCGGAAAATTCAATACTCAAAGGAACACTCTCCCTTATTACTGCTTAACAAGTTTCTTGAGACACTGGCGGATGATTTCGTCCGCTTCCATGCCGGCCGTGTCGATCTGCTTCATTGCGTGGAGTGCTTCAGCCTGCGTATAGCCAAGCACCATGAGCGCCGCAACGGCTTCCTGTGTATGGTTTACGCCGCCGGAGAGATCTGCTGCGGCCACAGGCGAAGCAGCGGAAGCACCTTCAAGCTGCTCCTTGCTCATTTTGTCCCGAAGCTCCAGAACGATGCGCTGCGCGATCTTTTTTCCGATGCCGGGCGCCTGTGTGAGCATTTTCTCGTCGCCGGTGATGATCGAGAGCGCAAGCCGGTCGGGCGGCGCGACCGAAAGAATGGAAAGCGCTGCCTTGGGACCGACGCCGGAAACACCGATCATCATCTCAAAGCAGGACTTTTCCTCCTCGTCGATAAAGCCGTACAGCTCGAAAATCCCCTCGCGCACATTGAGATAGGTCAGCAGACGGGCCTTCGTGCCGATTTTCAGCCTGCTGATTGTATTCTGCGAAGCATGGCAGGCATAACCCACACCGCCGCAGTCGATTACGGCAAGTCCCGTCTGAAGGACGCTTACCGTTCCGTCAACATAATAAAACATAAATTATAAACCCTCATATCGCATAGCCTGTCTGGAATGACCGTGGCAGATCGCAAGCGCGAGTGCATCCGCCGCATCATCCGGCCGCGGGAGCTTTGTGAGATGGAGAATGCTCTTTGTCATTTCCATCATCTGTTTTTTTTCTGCGTTGCCGTAGCCGACGACCGCCATCTTGACCTGATTCGGTGTATAGGAGACCGGATGCAGCCCCTTCTGCGCGAGTGCGAGCAGAATAACGCCGCGTGCCTGCGCAACCTGAATGCCGGTCGTGATGTTCTTTGAAAAGAAAAGCTCCTCGATCGAAACCTCATCCGGGTGGAATGTATCCACAAGCGTGCAGATATCGTCATAGATCTCGCACAGACGCAGATGCATGGGCGTGCCCGGCGCAGTTTTCGCGGCACCGTACTGGATAGCGGTGAATTTCATATTATCGAACCGGACGACACCGTAACCGATCGTGCCGTAGCCGGGGTCTATGCCAAGAATGATCATAACAGGTCCTTTGCCAATGTAAAAACGGAAAAATAATTCCGAGTTCAGATATTATAGCACAAACGTGTGTATTTTGCAATATGTATCATGATAAAGACAGGGATGAATGCAAGAAGCACTCATCCCTGTCGGATCATCTGCTGCTGTCTTTAAGGCAATACCGAATCATTAAAGCTGCGGCGTTAATTTTGCAGTTCGGTCTTGATTCTTTCGGCCGCAAGCAGGATGCCGGCCTTGCCGGAGGAGTAGGTCAGACCGCCCTGCATATAGCAGACATACGGCTCGCGCATCGGCGCGTCGGCAGAAAGCTCGATGGATGCGCCCTGCACAAATGCGCCGGCTGCCATGATGACGGGATCGTCATAGCCGGGCATTGCCCAGGGTTCGGGCGTAACGAAGGAATCGACCGGAGCGCCGGACTGAATGCCCTCACAGAAGCGGCGCAGCGGTTCGGGTTTGCCGAATGCGATCGTCTGGATGATGTCATAGCGCGGCTCCTCTGCCTTGGGGCTAACCTCGTAGCCGAGCTTCTCCATCACCTTCGCACAGAAAATCGCAGTTTTAAGCGCTTGAGCGGTAATGTGCGGCGCCATGAACAGACCCTGAAACAGCAGACGGTTCTGCCCCATTGTGCAGCCGCATTCGCCGCCGATGCCGGGCGCGGTCAGCTTGTAGGATGCGTTTTCGACGAGATCTCTGCGGCCGGCAATATAGCCGCCCGTGGGGGCAAGACCGCCGCCGGGGTTTTTGATGAGCGAACCGGCGATGATGTCTGCGCCGACCTGCGTCGGTTCGATCGTTTCGGTGAATTCTCCGTAGCAGTTATCGACCATAATGGCAGCGCACGGGTTGACCTCACGCACAACCTCGCAGACCTTGCCGATCTCCTCGACGGAAAGCGTCTTGCGCACGGCGTAGCCGCGGCTGCGCTGAATGAATACGAGCTTAACGTTTTCGTCCCTTGCCGCCTCACGGATCGCAGGCAGATCGGGAACGCCGTCCTTCAGATCGACCTGTTTATAGCCGATGCCGTAGCTCTTCATGCTGCCGCAGTAATCGCCGGTAATGGTATTCTGAAGGGTGTCGTACGCCGGTCCGGTAACGGACAGAACGGTGTCCCCGGTCTTTACTGCGGAGAACATTGCGCAGGACAGGGCATGCGTGCCGTTGACAAAGCCGATGCGCACGAGAGCAGCTTCCGTGCCGAAGATGTCGGCGTAAATTTTGTCGAGCGTATCGCGGCCGTAGTCATCATAGCCATAGCCGGTCGTACCGGCGAACAGATTGTCGGAAACGCGGTTCTTTGCGAAGGCGGCGAGCACCTTTTCGGTATTCCGATCGCAGATTTCCTCAATACGGGAAAAATAAGGACGGATTTCACGTTCGGCTTCAGCGCCGAGCGCACGGATTTCCTCGGAAATTTTTAAGTATTCTGACATATTGAATGGTTACTCTCCTAACAGTGTTTTCCCTCCGGGCAGGGTAAAATATACCTTGTCGGGGGCTTCGGTCGAAAGTCCGGAGACAGAGACCGAGCGGGTGAGCGTATCGCCCGAATAGAACGATGCGCTTTTGAGAAGTCCTGAGGACGCAGACACGCTGTAAGCGCAGCGGTAGCCGTCCAGATCAAAGCTGACGATGATGCACGGTTCGCTGTCTGTGGATGTGCGGCCGGCAGAAAGCGGTGTAACGCCTGCTGCGAGCACATCCTCATAGGTCGGCAGCATGGCAGAGGCGTCATCAGAAAAACTGCCTGCCCTGCCCTCATAGACTGCCGAACTGTCAGCGTTCCAGGAATAGATGGTATCGCCTCTGCGGATGATCGAGGAGCGGACAGCGCCGCTCTCGGTCAGGGTATCCGTGCGGATGACGCCGTCGCGAACATAGCGGCGGCAGCGGAGAGAGGATGAGCCGCCGGTATAATACAGTTTGTTTTCGATGGTGCAGCTGTATGCCTCAGGGCGCGTGAGAGACGCAATCACATGCTGGACGTTATCGGTCGTGATATCAACATCTGCAACGCTCTGCGCAGTCAGCAGCTGACTGTCGGCGGTGACGACCGGCGTGTCAGCCTCCCCTGTCGGCAGCGTGATGCCTGTGTCGCGGCGATGCAGCAGACCGGAGGACATGATGTAGCTCAGGAACAGGAGCGACACAAGAACGCCTGCACAGATGGCGGCTGCCATAGGCGCAGAGAGGACTTTTCGCTTTCTCACGGGTTGAACGGTGCCGGACCGTCCTCGCGCAGACCGAAATAGTGCTCGATCGCTTCGACAATGCGCTTCGAGGTTTTTCCGTCGCCGTAGGGATTGACGGCATGCGCCATCCTTGCGTAAGCAGTCTCGTCCTCGAACAGCTCGCGTGCGAGCTTTACGATATCGGCCTGCTCAACGCCCGCAAGCTTGACTGTGCCGGCTTCGATTGCTTCCGGACGCTCGGTCTCGCGGCGCAGGACCAGAACCGGCTTGCCGAGACTCGGCGCTTCCTCCTGAAGTCCGCCGGAGTCGGTCATGATCATGAAGCAGCGCGCCATCAGATTGTGCATCTCGTCAACGGTCAGCGGATGAATCAGATGAATGCGGTCATTGCCGCCAAGGAACTTTTCCGCGGTCTCACGCACATACGGACTGAGGTGAACCGGATAAACGAAGTGCACATCCGGATATGCTTCGCTCAGCTCAGCAATCGCACGGCAGATGTTCTCCATCGGTTCACCGTAGTTTTCGCGGCGGTGAGCCGTGACAAGGACAACACGGTTGTTCTCGAAGTCGAGCTTTTTCAGCTGCTCATCACGGAATGCAAAATCCGGCTTGACGGTCATGTGGATCGCGTCGACGACGGTGTTGCCGACGACGGAAACGCCCTCGGTAATGCCCTCGCGGGCGAGATTGTCACGGTTGCGAGGAGTCGGAGCAAAGTGCAGCGTCGCGATCTGACCGGTCAGCTTGCGGTTCATTTCCTCAGGGAACGGCGAATATTTGTCGTAGGTGCGCAGACCGGCCTCAACATGGCCGACAGGGATTTTGTGGTAGAACGCTGCGAGTGCGCCGGCAAAAGTGGTCGAGGTATCGCCGTGAACGAGAACAATGTCCGGCTGCGCCTTTTCGAGCACCTCATCCAGACCGTGCAGGCTCTTTTCGGTGATGGTAGCGAGCGTTTGACGCGGCTGCATGATATTCAGGTCATAATCCGGCCTGATGCCGAAAATATCAAGAACCTGATCGAGCATTTCGCGATGCTGTGCGGTAACGCACACGATGGACTCGGTGTTTTCGTTCTGCTCAAGCGCATGCACGAGCGGAGCCATTTTGATAGCTTCCGGGCGCGTACCGAATACAGTCATTACCTTGATTTTATTCATGTTTGTTTTTCTCCTCCTGTGCAGCCTCGTTTTTGTGTTTTTTCTGCTCCTGTGGATGCTTGCCCCAGTGTTCCGCGCCGTAGATAATACATGCGCCGACAAGAATTGCTGCAAGCACTGCGGCAAGCAGTACGACAGCCTTTACCTCACCCGACGAGGTGAGCACGACGGCGGTAAGACCGAGCGTTGCACTGATTGCGTAAAGAATAGCGACCGCCTGCTTCTGATTGAAGCCCATGTCGATCAGCTTGTGATGCACGTGACCGCGGTCAGGGCTCATCGGGCTGCGGCCCTCCGCAAGACGGCGGATGATCGCGTTTGCCGTATCGAAGATCGGCAGGCCGAGAATAAGAAACGGCACAGCAAACGAGATGACGGCGTAAAATTTGAACAGACCCATGATAGACACGGTTGCGAGCATATAACCGAGGAAGGTCGAACCGGTGTCGCCCATGAAGATCTTTGCAGGATTAAGATTGTACGGCATAAAGCCGATGCAAGCGCCTGTGAGGGCGGCCATTGTGATGGCGATTGCCATGTTATCGGTCAAAAGCGCAACAGCGAGCATGGTGATTGCGGCGATAGACGATACGCCGACAGCAAGACCGTCCAGACCGTCGATCAGATTGACCGCATTTGTAATGCCGACGATCCAGATGATCGTAACAGGAACGGCGAGAAAGCCAAGATGCCAGAACGGCGCGTCCGAAAACGGATTGAGGTTGGTGAAAAGACTGATCTGCAGGCCGCCGACACAGACCGGAATGGCCGCCGCGATGATCTGTACGATAAATTTGAGCTTTGCACCGAGTGCGAGAACATCGTCGAAGATGCCGAGCGCTACAATAATCGTCGCACCGAGCAGTACGCACAGCATGGTCTGGTCCAGCTGACCGAATACCAGAATGGAGCAAAGGAAGCCGCCGAAAATCGCAAGGCCGCCAAGACGCGGAATCGGTTCCTTATGCATGCGGCGGTTATCCTTTGGTACATCGATCGCACCAACCTTGTGCGCGAACCGTTTGACGGGCGGCGTAAAGAAGTAGGACAGCACGCCGGCCAGGATGAAGGCGGCGACGACTATGCCGATTACAGTATATTCATTCATTGCGCTTTCCTCTTTAATGCTTTTGATTTGAACATAAGGGATATATCCTCATACTTATTTTAATCATATCACATTTTGCAGCCTGTTGCAACGAATATTATTAAGGCGCCAGCCGCACGAAAAATGTAATACGCCAGCCGCAGTTGACAAGCATACGCTGCGCAGAGTATGATAAAGACACGGGTAAAGGGAAAAAACAGAGCAATACGGCATCCCTGAACAGGCGCATTTTACGGAAATCTGCGGTATTGCGCAAAAGCGAAGAAGAGGAGTTTTCCGTCATGGGAAAGTATATACTGGCCCTCGATCAGGGCACAACGAGTTCAAGAGCAATACTTTTTGACAGCGAACAGAATATTCTTGCAATCCGTCAGCACGAGCTGACGCAGCATTATCCGCATGAAGGATGGGTTGAGCAGGATCCGATGGAGATCTGGTCTACGCAGTACGCGGCTATGTTTGAAGTGCTTGCGGCGGCGGATATCTCCCCTGCCGATGTGGCCGGTATCGGCATTACCAATCAGCGAGAGACGACGATCCTTTGGGATAAAATGACCGGCCGTCCCATTCATAACGCTATCGTATGGCAGTGCCGCCGCACCGCAGACATCGTGGACGGGCTGGTGGAGAGCGGTCTGTCCGACCATATCCGCCGCACGACCGGTCTTGTCCCGGACGCATATTTTTCGGGCACGAAGATCAAATGGCTGCTCGATCATGTGGAGGGCGCACGGGAGAAGGCTGAGAAGGGCGAGATCCTGTTCGGAACGGTGGATTCGTGGCTGGTATGGAAGCTCACGGGCGGCAGAGTACATATCACGGATGCCACTAATGCTGCGCGCACGATGATCTTTGATATTCACAGTCTCGATTGGGACGACACACTGCTGAAGGCGCTCGATATTCCTCGGGCAATGCTGCCGCGCGTATGCTCGTCAAGCGAGATTTACGGCTATGTTTCTCTGCCTAATGGTGAGATCCCGATTGCCGGCATTGCAGGCGATCAGCAGGCAGCATTGTTCGGCCAGACCTGCTTTAACGCCGGCGACGCCAAAAACACCTACGGCACCGGCTGCTTCCTGCTGATGAATACTGGAACGACAGCCTGTGAAAGTGAAAACGGTTTGCTGACAACGATCGGTATTCGTATCGGAGACGAAACGCAGTATGCGCTTGAGGGCAGCGTATTTGTCGGCGGTGCGGTCATTCAGTGGCTGCGCGATGAGATGCGGTTTTTCTCGGAAAGCCGGGATGCGGAATACTATGCGTGCAAGGTGAAGGATACCGGCGGCGTTTATCTCGTTCCGGCGTTCACCGGCCTCGGTGCACCGCACTGGGATATGTATGCACGCGGCTGTCTGATCGGATTGACGCGCGGCACGACGCGCGAGCATATCATCCGTGCGGCACAGGAGTCGATTGCCTATCAGGTGAACGATTTGCTGACGGCCATGAAACGCGATATGGGCGTGGCCCTATCTTCCCTTTCGGTGGATGGCGGCGCGAGCCGTGACAGCTTTCTTATGCAGTTTCAGGCTGACATTTCGAACTGCACGATACGTCGTCCAGTCATCCGCGAGACGACTGCGCTCGGCGCGTGCTATCTTGCAGGCCTGGCAACCGGCGTCTGGAGCAGCAGGGACGAACTCAAGGAGCTGTGGCGCTGCGATACACTTTATGCTCCCTCGATGGAGGATGAGAAGCGCAGCAGGCTGCTGAATGGATGGGACAAGGCGGTCGGACGCTCGCTTGACTGGGCGGAGCATTGAGCATAAAAAACATCCTGCCGTGAGTCGTAAAAGACTCCGCGGCAGGATGTTTTGCTTTATTCAGGACGTTCCTTCTTTTTGCGCAGGATGGCATAGCGGTCAACTGCGAACGGGAACTGAAAGTGAACCTTCATCTGCGGCACATTGAACAGGTCAAGCGCTTCGCCGTCATCGTTCACAGCCTCGGCGTGGAAGCTATAGGGTGCGTGACCCGGCTGAAGCAGCTCTAGCTCTTCGCCCTTGAAGAAGCGGTTCTTGAGGGCGAACACGGCTGTACCGTCCTCACGGCAGTCGACCGGCATACCCACGACCTCATAATCGCGGATATACTGGCTGTCGCCGTAGTGCTGACCGTTGGCAGAAGGACCGAAGTAAAAGCCTGTGTAATACTCCCGATGGCTGACCTTGTTTACTTCATCAAGGCAGAACTGCGGCATGACATAGTGCTCAGGATCGGCAAGATAAGCATCGACCGCAGCGCGGTATGCGCCGGTCACGCAGGCCGTGTAGTACGCGGTCTTGTTGCGGCCCTCGATTTTGAAGGAATCGATGCCGGCCTTGATAAGCTCCGGAATGTGCTCGATCATGCACATATCCTTGGAATTGTACAGATAGGTACCGCGGCTGTCCTCTTCGACCGGGAAGAATTCGCCGGGACGCTTTTCCTCCATCAGGGAGTAATTCCAGCGGCAGGGCTGTGCACACGCGCCGTGGTTTGCATCACGGCCGGTCATGTACTGCGAGATCAGGCAGCGGCCGGAATAGGAAATGCACATTGCGCCGTGGACAAATGCCTCGATTTCCAGTGATTTCGGCGTCTTGGCACGGATTTCAGCGATCTCATCGAGCGAGAGCTCGCGTGCGAGGACGACGCGTTCAGCGCCCATGTCCGCCCAGAAGTTTGCAGCCTCGGGGTTGAGAATGCTGGTCTGGGTCGAGATGTGCAGCGGAACTCCGGGAGCGTATTTCTGCGCCATGCGGATCACGCCGACATCAGCGACGATCATCGCGTCCGCGCCTGCGTCCTGGAGCAGCTCAAGGTAGGCGGGCAGCGCCGGAAGATCGCGGCACGATGGCATGATATTGACGGTAATATAGCATTTTACGCCGTGTGCGTGCGCCTCAGCGATGCAGCGGCGCAGTGCCTCGTCATCGAAGTTCGCCGCTGCCGCGCGCATTCCGAAGCGCTGACCGGCCATATAGACTGCATCGGCGCCGTAGGCAATGCCGAAGCGCATTTTTTCGGGATCACCCGCAGGTGAAAGAAGCTCTGGAATCTTATTCACCGCTTACCTCCGTGCTTTGGTCCGTGTTTTCGCTTGCGGCCTGTGCCTGTGCAGCGTTCGAGGTCGCAATGTTGCGCTGATGCTCCTCATAGCTGCTTGCGAACAGGTGGCTGCCATCGGGCATTGCGACATAATAGTAATAATCATGGCTCTCCGGGTGGCTTGCAGCGTAAAGCGAGGCATAGCCCGGGTTGCAGATCGGTCCGGGAGGCAGGCCTTCCGTGGTATAAAGGTTGTACGGGGAATCGCTCTTGAGATCCTCGTCGGTGAGCTTGCCGCTCGTACGGCCGAGACCGTACAGGACAGATGCATCCACCTGAAGATACGGGAATTCGCTCGAATTGTTCAGACGGTTGTAAATAACGCCCGCGATGCGCGCACGTTCATCATCGCGCTGTGCTTCGCGCTCGACAAGCGAGGCGACAGTGACAATGTCGTGCATGGAACGGCCGAGCTCATTGGCTCCGTCTGTGATCTCCGAGCCATAGCGCGAAGCGAAATTATTGAGCATCTTATTGACCGTATCGACGACCGAGCCGTTGCCCTTGTAGATCTCATAGGTATCCGGGAACAGATAACCCTCGAGCCATCCTTCCTCGACCGGCTTCTCGTCCTGCAGGAAGTCATGCTTGAACGGGTACTGGTTGAGCACATTGTCGAGCGCATCTGCGGTGCAGACATGGTTGTCAAGCAGAAGCTGGCGTACCTGTGCGACCGAGTAACCCTCGGGAATCGTGATCTGAAGCGTATCAGACGAAGAAGAATTGGTCAGCTTGTCGATGATCTGACCGTAGTCCATGCTGGGGTTAAGCTGGTACTCACCGGCGAGCACATCGTCGGCAGAGTCGCCCTTGACGGCGAGATACGCCTTGAAAACCGTACCGTAATTGATAATCCCCTGCTTGTCCAGATCTTTTGCCAGATCAGCGAGCTTTGTGTTCTCGGAAACATAGAACTGCTGCATGGCGTTGTCCTTGACGAATGCAAAGACGTCGTTTGCAGTAAAGATCGCTGCAAGCGAAATGACAAGCGACGCGCCGACGACCGCGATGACATAGACCATCGTGCCGGCGCAGCCGCTGTTCTTATGCCGTCTGCTGCGGCGGCGCTTGCGGCGGACTTCCTGATTTTCCTGATTATCGTACTTATCGTAATCCATAATTCACCTCGAAACATCCCGACCGGCTCAGCCGATCATATCCAAAACGATTTTTGCCGCAAATGCGACAGCGAATACGAGAACCCCCGGATTTCGCATAAGAAGCCACAGATCGTAGAGACCGGCGCTCTTGACGAAATGCGGCACCGAATCGCGCACAAGCATTCCCTGCGCAGTACGCACGGTCAGGTACAGGAACAGCAGCAGGCCAAGCAGATTGCAGGCGAAAAAGTAGTTCGCGATTCCGAACGGTGCATAAACATCGGTCATCCACATGGTGACCGACAGATAAAGACCTCCTGCCAGATGCGCGATAACAGCAGGCCACACGCTGTCGAAAATGTAGGCGGTATAAGCGAAGGCACAGCCGGCAGCGAAAGCACCGATCATGCGGAGCGGATCGCCCTGAAGCAGCGCAAATGTAAGACCGGCAAACAGAAGGCAGGCCGAAGTGCCAACGCCTTCCTCATGAATGGGCATGAGCACACCGCGCAGAAAGAGCTCCTCGACTAAGGCTGCTGCAGCGGCGAATACAAAATACACGCCGTGCGCACCAAACCGGGACTGGGCCAGCGGCAGTGCCGCAGCAAAAAAATCACCGTTCGCCTGTCCGATGAGTGAGCCGAGTGCAATATTGGTCGAAAGAGCGAACATCGCGGTCGTAATGCCGAGCAGAATGGCGAACAGAAGTCCGCCATTTGGCGGCATCTTCCATCCAAGTCTGTGCTTGATCGCGGTTCGATCCTCCGCAGCATAGTACGCAAGGAGCGCCGGGAGCGCAAAGGAAAGCACCTCCGCGAGCAGCAGCAGAGGCGGGCTGATGCCGACATAGCGAATGATGAGCCGGCTGAGACCTGTCAGCAGACAAAAGCAGACAAAGAGGCTGAGACCTGATAAAAGTGCTGTTCTATTTTTCATTCGTGTGCAGCACCTGCCTTTCAGTAATGATGTAGTTGCACGGAAGATCAAACGGCTCACGCGGAAGCTCGTCCGTCAGGCGGCTCTCCGCGCATAGAGCCGCAGCTACAGCGCGGGTCCGGGCAAGAAAACGATCGTAATAGCCGCCTCCATAGCCGAGACGGTAGCCGTTTCTGTCGCACGAGAGCGCAGGAACAATGACGAGCGAAATTCCGTCAGGCGGGATTTCCGGTGCACCGGAGGACGGCTCCGGAATGCCGTAGGCACCGCTTTTCAGTTCATCCAGCGAGAGAATGCGCCGCGCAGACATCTCCCCGGCTCTGCCGCACAGCGGCACGCAGAGCGTTTTTCCGTCTGTAAGCGCCTGCTTCAGAATGGCGGCGGTTCCAATCTCATCGCTTGTGGAGACGTAGCAGAAAATACAGGCGGCATCACGGTACAGATCACTTTTCAGAAGATTATCCGAAATTTTGCAATCGATAAACCTCTTTTCATCAGAGGAGAGTGTGCGGCGTGCCTCACGGTAGTACCGGCGGAGCTGCTGCTTTTCAGTTTGCAGCATGATACACGACCGAAAGGGCGATTTCATCCGCCTTTTCGCGGCTGATGAGTGCGGTAATGAGTGCGCAGGCGAAATCAAGCGCACCGCCGACACCGCAGGCGGTGATGATCTTTCCGTCAGTGACGCAGGTGGCCGGCACCGCTTCAGCCCCCTCCATGCCGTCCTCCATGCCGGGGTAGCAGGTCGCCCTGCGGCCCTTGAGCAGCCCCATGCCGCCGAGGATAACGGACGGCGCCGCGCAGATTGCAGCAACATATTTCCCTGCATCGTACATCGCGCGGACTGCGCTGGTCACACGCTTGTCTGCGTACAGATTGGTCGTACCGGGCATGCCGCCCGGCAGCACGATCATGTCAGCCTGCGCAAGGTCGATATCATCCATTGACAGATCGGTCACGACCCTGATGCCGCGCGCACCGCAGACCGTTTCGCCGGTTACGCCGACGAGTCTGGTCTCAACGCCTGCGCGCCGGAGCAGATCGACCGGGGTCAGCGCTTCGACTTCCTCGAAGCCTTCAGCCAGTAATACATATACCATTGCTGTCACACCTTTCAGTTGAGCATAAGATTGATATATCCGTTATCCGCACACGACCTATCATGCCACTTGGCAACGCCGAGGGCGGTTTCTGAGCCGGGGGCGGTGACAGTGAGCGTTTCCCGGCTGAGCGCATTCAGCAGTCCCCTTTCCCGGTTTGCAGTAAGTCCGATGGCTTCCTGTGCGGTATCCTCCCAGCAGAAAGCATAAGCGGTGAGTGCGGCTCCGTCAAACCAGCCGTAAACGCCGACACCGAGCGCATCGAACATTGCGATCTGCCGGCTCCATTCCTCACGGCTGCGCGTGATATGAAGCGGCGGGCACGAGGCTTCGTAGAGTGCGTTGATCTGTGGGATGTGCGCGTCGCTGAGACGGCGCGGCAGTTCGAACTCCCCTGCTGTTCGCGTCAGTGAGCGGCGCGAGAGATAGAATGTCTCGGCATAGCCAAACGGACGATAAAACTCGAACAGCCATTTTTCTGCAGGAATGAGTATCGAAGCCGCTCTGTTCTTCTCTTTATCGAGAGCAAAGGAGCGTTCCAGAAGCTCGGCGGCATAACCGCGGCGGCGGTGGGAAGGATGCGTGCATACGCCATAGATATAGGTGATCTCGCGCAGCTCTCCGTTGACCGAAAGTGTGTACGGGAGCATCTGGAGCATCGCACACAGGGTGTTTTCCTGCATGAGCAGCAGCGTATGCTGCGGTTCATAGAGATGTGAGAAAAAGTAGCCGTTAAATCCACCTTCGTCCGGAAAACAGGTTTCCCAGAGTGAATAAATCGCCGGGAGATCGCGTTGCTCGGCAAATCGGATCATATTATCCTCACTCCTTTGGTACAGCCATATATTTCACGCCGCGCATAACGGGATAATAGGATTTTTTTGCCTTGCGCAGCCCCTCAAGGCCAAGATCCTCCTCGCGGTTAACATACATCACATCCGTGCAGTTGCGCTGCACGAACTGCTGATTGATCATCTGATATGCGCCCTGGATTGTGTGATCGGCCTTTTCAATCTGGACAACATACATATCCGGCGTTGCCTTGCAGCCGAAGGTGAACGCAATCACCTCGCCGTCCAGACGCAGCAGGCCGCCACGCAGATTCAGATAATCGAAGTTGTGGAGAGCCTGTACGATCGCACAGGTTTCCCCTTCGAAATCGCGCTCATGGGCGCAGCCGTTCAGGTTGCACCAGTGGACATGGAACGCAAAAGCGTCCTTGATGTTGTCCTTTGTCATATCTTCATAACTCCAGCGGTTCTCATAGGCAGTCTTGAACCGGTTCACAAGATTGCGCTTGCTCTGGAGCTTTTTTCCGGAGAGCGTCGAGAGCTTTTCGGCAAGATAGATATAGTCATCTCCGTCCTCGGTGTCGTGCGAGAAGGCGAATTTTCCCGGACGTACCGCTTCGATGCGCTCGATCATCGGTTCCGCGACTGATACGATCACGAACGGAATACCGCGTTCGGCGGCATCCTGCTCAAGCGCATCGAGCGCCGCGCCGAGGTCGCCATTGCCGACCGGTGCAAGATAGCAGTCGTGACCGCCGTCGAGCGGTGACATTTTGATCAGGAAAAATCCATCCAGAAAGCAGATTCTGGTATTGTAATGGCTGCGCCACATGAACAGGTCGACAAAGCAGCGCTCGCACAGATGATAATTATAATGCGAGCCGCATTTTTCGACCGCAGCCTTATCTTCTAAAGTTATTTCACGAAACGGAAGCATAAAAATCCTTTCTGTTTTTGCGAGGGTTACTTTCCCTCTCCGCGCAGTTTCATGTAGTGCGCGCGGACTTCGGCCGCCTTGCCGCAGGACATTTTGCCCTCTGTGCAGACACCGTCAACACAGGCCGGACCGCAGTGTCCGAACAGCGTCGGCGCAACAGCGTAGACCAGTCGGTACATTTGTTCTGCGAGCTCGCGGATTTCCCACTGTGCGCGGCTGCAGCAGCGCAGACGGAAAAAGTTCTTGAGACTGCGGGCGTTGGCAGTCATCATGATACGGGTCGCGCAGGCGTTCGGCAGCACATAACGTGCGTCCTCGATTGCGTGCTTTTCGGCCTTGCTGCGAGCTGCCTTTTCAGGAATACCCTGCTCAAGCAGTTCCTTCAGATACCCTTCCATCAGTGCGGCGGTCAGTTCCTCGTAGGTGCGCTGATCGTCCTCCATTGCCTGAATGAATTTTTCCCGTGCGGCCGGGATTTTATCAATCTCGGGCGGAAGAACATACTCAAAGCCCTTCTCGCGTACATAGCGCTGGCTCTGCACCGAAAAGGATGCCATGCGGTGACGGGTGATCTGCGCCAGCAGCGAGCGCGAAACGCCCTCGATGGCGAAGGTGAAGGAAACATGCTCGATAGGACTCTCGTGACCGATCTCGGAGAGCATATTGACAAAATTCTCTGTCTTTTCCTCTGTCAATCCCTCGAGTACGTTGTCAATATTGCTTGAAGAGTAGCAGTTTTTTGCTGCTGCCGCAATCAGCTTTTCCGGCTCGGGAGTATGAGCCAGCAGTTTGACTTTCATAAATTCTTATCCTTTCTTGCCGAACAGACGCTCACCGATGACAACGAGCAGGAATTTCGGCAGCTTCATCATGCGGCCGATACGGCTCGGCTGCTTGAGCAGACGGTAGAACCATTCCAGTCCCAGCTTGATAAAGATATCGGGTGCTCGTCTGGACACGCCTGCGAATACATCGAGCGAGCCGCCGAGACCGCAGAACAGCGTGCCGTGAATATCGTCGATGTTCGCGGCGATGAACTTTTCCTGCTTGGGGGCGCCGAGGCATACAAAAACGGCATCTGCGCCGCCTGCGGCATTGATCGCATCTACGACCTGCTGCGTGTCCTTGAAGTAGCCGTCATGCGTGCCGGCAAGCACGAGTCCCGGAAATTTCGCACACAGATTTGCGCCGGCCTTTTCTGCGATACCCGGTTTGGCACCGAGCAGAAAGAGACGCATGTTTTCCTTGGCCATCGCCGCACAGAGATCTTCTGCAAATTCAATGCCCGGAACACGGCCCGGCAGGCCCTCGCCGAGAATTTTTGCGGCGTAGATAATGCCGATGCCGTCCGGCAGCACAAGGGCGGCGTGATTTACGATGCCCATGAACTCAGGGTCACGGCGGCAGAGATCAACGATTTCCGGGTTAGGCGTTACAACATAACCCTTCTGCCGCGCGCGGAGCTTGCTCATCGCCAGTTCAACGGCCTGCTTTTTTGTAACTGCGTGGAACTGCACGCCTAAAATAGAAGCGGTTTTCATCCTTTTATTCTCCTATGTCAATACGTCATCATCGGGCACTGCCCATAATCCTTTATATTATAACGCAGTTTATATAAAATCACAAGTGCTGACCCGGCAAACCATCGTTTTGACGAAAAAAACAGAAAGCCCGAGACAAAACCGGACTTTCTGTGTTAAAAGATAAGTTTTCGGTACTATTTCCCGGGAGAACAGCCGCCCGGACCGCAGTGAGAAATAACCTCGTTGAGATAGACCGACATGCCGGTGCACAGGATACCCTGCACCACACCGTCAAACATCACACCTGCCCAGTTGGCATATTCAGACCATCGGGACGCTGCGCCGAGACACGCAAGCGCGATGCCGCAGCCGGTCAGCGTCAACGGTATCAGCCGGTTCGGAAAACGCCCGAGAGCCTTTAAGACCCTGCCGAGGCAGTACAGGACGGCAGAAAGTACGGCATAATCCGCTTCGATATACTGCGAAAGGTGTTCCAATGCGCTCACCTCCGCTTCATTCTATGCGGGAAACAACGAAAGGAGAACGCCGGAGCGCTCCCCTTTCGATATTGTCTTAGAGCTGCTCGCGAATCAGCGTGCCCATCTCGGATGTGGACAGCACCTTCTCGCCTTTAGCAGCGATATCCGCAGTGCGGTGGCCGGCGTTCAGCACGTTCTCGACAGCGGTTTCGATGGCATCCGCCTCGGCCTTGAGGCCGAACGAGTAGCGCAGCATCATTGCGCAGGACAGGATGGTAGCGATCGGGTTTGCGATGCCCTTGCCTGCGATATCCGGCGCGGAGCCGTGGATCGGCTCGTACATACCCTTGCCGCTCTCGTTCATCGAGGCGGACGGCAGCATACCGATGGAGCCGGTGATCATGGAGGCCTCATCGGACAGAATATCACCGAACAGGTTGCCGGTTACGATAACGTCGAACTGGCTCGGATTGCGGACGAGCTGCATCGCGCAGTTATCGACATACATATCGGTGTACTCAACTTCCGGGTACTCGTCCTTGATGCGGTGCATGGTCTCGCGCCATACGCGGCTGGTTTCGAGCACGTTCGCCTTGTCGACCGAGCAGACCTTCTTGCTGCGCTTCATCGCCATTTCGAAGGCGCGGCGGCCGATGCGCTCGACCTCGTAGACCGAGTAGTTCATATCGTCCGCGCCGGTCTCGCCCCAGCCCTTGTCGCTCTCACGGCGGTAGTGCTTGCCGAAGTAGACATCGCCGGTCAGCTCGCGGCAGACAAGGATGTCGAAGCCGTCACCGATGATCTCCGGTTTGATCGGGCAGGCATCCGCCAGCGCCTTGTGCATCTGCGCCGGGCGCAGGTTGACAAACAGGCCGAGCGCGGCGCGCAGGCCGAGCAGCGCCTTCTCCGGACGCTTTTCACTCGGAACCTCGTCCCACTTCGGACCGCCGACCGCGCCGAGCAGCACGGAATCTGCATTCTTACAGATCTCGATGGTCTCCTCGGTCAGCGGGATGCCGTTCTTGTCGATCGAGCAGCCGCCTGCAAGGACTTCCTGAAAATTGAAGCTGTGGCCGAACTTTTCGCCAACCTTATCGAGCACGAGCATAGCCTCGGAGACGATCTCCGGACCGATGCCGTCGCCTTTTACTACTGCGATATTATAATTCATGAGATTATGCCTCTCTCTCCTTGAGCGACTTGAGCAGGCCGCCCGCCTTGATGATGTTCTGGATAAACGGCGGGAATGCAGCCGACTGCCAGCTCTCGCCCTTGGTAACATCGGTGATCACGCCGGTGTCGAAGTTTACCTCTACCTCGTCGCCTGCGTCGATGCCGTTCGCCGCTGCCTCGCACTCGAGGATGGGCAGGCCGATGTTGATCGCATTGCGGTAGAAGATACGCGCGAACGAGGATGAGATAACGCAGGAAACGCCGTTCTCGCGGAGAACGAGCGGTGCGTGCTCACGGGAGGAGCCGCAGCCGAAGTTGCGGGTCGCAACCACGATGTCGCCCGGGTGCATATTCTTTACAAAATCCGCGTCGATGTCCTCCATTGCATGGGTGGACAGCTCCTTCGGGTCTGCAATATTCAGATAACGTGCGGGAATGATAACGTCGGTATCGACGTTATCGCCGTACTTGAAAACCTTGCCTTTTGCGTTCATGGTATGTGTTTCCTCCCTTACTTCAGGTCGTCCGGCGCACAGATGTAGCCTGCAACTGCGCTTGCTGCGGCGACTGCCGGGCTTGCCAGATAAATTTCCGAGGTGATATGACCCATACGGCCTACAAAGTTGCGGTTGGTGGTGGAAACCGCCTTTTCGCCGTGCGCCAGAATGCCCATATGACCGCCAAGGCACGGACCGCAGGTCGGCGTGGAAACGATAGCGCCTGCCTGAATGAAGATCTTGGTCAGGCCCTCCTCGATGCACTGGAGATAAACATCCTGCGTCGCCGGGATGATGATGGTGCGCACATTCGGATTTACCTTGCGGCCCTTCAGAATTTCAGCTGCAACGCGCATGTCATCAATACGGCCGTTGGTGCAGGAGCCGATGACCGACTGCTGGACTTCGATATGGCCGAGCTCGTCGATGGTCTTGGTGTTCTCCGGGAGGTGCGGGCACGCAATGGTCGGACGGAGCGCGGACAGGTCGATCTCGATGGTCTGCTCATACTCAGCGTCAGCGTCGGCCTCGAATGCGGTGATGTTGCGGTCAACGCGGCCCTTGATGTAGTCCATCGTCTTGTCGTCCACCGGGAAAATGCCGTTCTTCGCACCGGCCTCGATCGCCATGTTGCAGATGGTGAAGCGGTCGTCCATGGACAGTTCATGCGCGCCTTCGCCGACGAACTCCATCGACTTGTACAGAGCGCCGTCCACGCCGATCTTGCCGATGATGTGCAGGATGACGTCCTTGCCGGAAACCCACGGGCTCAGCTTGCCCTTGAGAACGAACTTGATCGCGCTCGGAACCTTGAACCATGCTTTGCCGGTAGCCATGCCTGCCGCGAGGTCGGTCGAGCCAACGCCGGTCGAGAACGCGCCCAGCGCGCCGTAGGTGCAGGTGTGGCTGTCCGCGCCGATGATCAGCTCGCCGGGAGCGGTCAGACCTTTTTCCGGGAGCAGCGCATGCTCGATGCCCATTGCGCCGACGTCGAAGAAGTTAACGATGTTATACTTCTTCGAAAACTCACGGCACTCCAGACACTGCTCTGCGGACTTGATGTCCTTGTTCGGAGCGAAGTGATCCATTACGAGGGCAATCTTGGTGTTGTCGAATACCTTGCTGAAACCGGCTTTTTCCATCTCGCGGATGGCAACAGGGCCGGTAATGTCGTTCGCGAGCGTCAGATCGACGTTTGCTTCGATGAGCTGTCCTGCGGTCACGCTGTCAAGACCTGCGTGCTTCGCGAGGATTTTCTGCGTCATAGTCATACCCATAACAGTTTTCCTCCTGCGGATTGCGATTAGTCGTTAAAATACTTGTTGATGCCGTTGATATACGCCTTGATAGAAGCCTCGATAACGTCAACCGATACGCCGCGACCGGTGACGAGCTCGTCGCCGCCGCCCACGCGGATCTTGACGATCGCTTCGCTCTGTGCGTCCTCACCGTCGGTCAGTGCGCGCAGCGAGTAATCCTCGAGCTCGATATCCTTGCCGACGATCTTGTTGATGGCCTGGAAGGATGCGTTGATCGGGCCGTCGGAGGCAGCGGCACGCTCAAAGGTCTCGTCACCCTTTCTGACACGGATGACTGCGGTAGAGGTGATGGTGTTGCCGGAGTTGATGACGAAGCGGTCGAGGATGTAGCGCTCCTCGCCGGAAACCGGAACGGCGCCGATCAGGCCCTCGAGGTCGCGATCCTTAATGACCTTTTTCTTGTCAGCCAGAATCTTGAACTTCTCGAATGCCTTTTCGAGCTTCTCCTTGTCGAGCGTGTAGCCGAGCTCATGCAGACGCTCCTCGAATGCATGGCGGCCGGAGTGCTTGCCAAGGACGATCGCATTCTTCGGAATGCCGACAGATTCCGGGGTCATGATCTCGTAAGTTTCCTTGTTTGCCATGACACCGTGCTGATGGATACCTGCCTCGTGTGCGAACGCATTCGCACCGACGATCGCCTTGGTCGGTGCAACAGCAACGCCGGTGATGGTCTGGATCATGCGGCTTGCGCGGTAGATCTGGGTGGTTTCGATGTTGCAGCCGATGCCGAAGTGATCTGCGCGGGTCTTGAGCGCCATGACGCACTCCTCCATGGAGGCGTTGCCTGCACGCTCGCCGATGCCGTTGATGGTGCATTCGATCTGGTCGATACCGGCTTCAACGCCCGCGAGAGAGTTTGCAACCGCCATGCCGAGGTCGTTGTGCATATGACAGGACAGAACGATGTTTTCGATGCCGGTGGTGTGCTCGCGCAGATACTTGATGCGTGCGGCGTACTCCTCCGGGATCATGTAGCCGACGGTATCCGGAATGTTGATGGTGGTAGCGCCTGCCTTGATAGCGGTTTCGACAACGCGGCACAGGAAGTCGAGGTCAGTGCGGGTCGCATCCTCGGCGGAGAATTCGACATCCGAGCAGAAGCTTTTCGCGTAGGAAACGCTGTGCGCGATGGATTCGATGACCTCGTCCGGGGTCATCTTGAGCTTGTACTCCATATGTACCGGGCTGGTAGCAATAAAGGTATGGATACGGGCAGATTCAGCGCGGCGGATCGCATTGTAGGCTGCCTCGATGTCCTTGTCTACGCTGCGCGCAAGCGAGCAGATGGTCGCGCCGCGAACGGTATCAGCGATTGCTGCGATCGCAGCTGCATCACCGGGAGACGCAGCTGCAAAGCCGGCCTCGATGATGTCGACCTTGAGCGCTTCGAGCTGCTTTGCGACCTCAATCTTCTCGTTGAGGTTCATGGAGCAGCCGGGAGACTGCTCGCCGTCGCGCAGAGTCGTGTCAAAAATCTTAATCGTTCTACTCATGGTTTCTTGTCCTCTCCTTCGGGTAATGTTTGTCGTACAGGGACAAAAAAAGCTCCGTCCCTTAATTCTGCATTAAGAGACGAAGCGAAAGCTCCGCGGTACCACTCTTGTTGCCGCAGAAAAAACTGCGACCACTCTAAGCGCATCCATCAATGCGCAGTCCGTATAACGGCGGACATTCCGTTCCATCTTACCGGCACAAAAGGCTTTCAGCGGACAGTTCCCGGGCGAGTTTCACTGCATTTCGACGCTGCTTTACACCGGACAACAGCTCTCTGAGGACGAAAGTACAATTACTTTACCCGTTCATCACCTTTATCATATGTTATTATATTATCCCCTGCGCACTGCATTGTCAAGAGAAAATTTCGAAGTTTCGCCGTTATTTTACATATGCCATCCCGGACGGCTTGCGAAGCATGATAATATCTGATATAATATTTGTTATCTCTGGGATAAAGAGAAAATAAAAAAGAGGAGTATGTAACATTGAAACAACTTGGACTGCTGGTTAGACTCATTATCGGCATCATCGCCGGTATGCTGATCGGCCTTTGCGGAGGCTGGTTCGGCATTGCGGATACGACGGGATTTGTTGCGGTCATTCGGCTGCTCGCGACGTTCACCTCGCTGTTCTCCACTTTCCTGTCCTTCATGATTCCGCTGATCATCATTGCCTTCATCACGGTCGGCATGGCGGAGCTGGGTAAGAAGGCAAACCGCCTGTTCGGCCTGACGCTGCTGCTTGCCTACGGCACGACGACGATCTCCGGTTTTCTTACCTTTTTTATCGGTAAGGCGTTCCTGCCGTCGCTCATCAAGCCGATCACTGGCGATATCCTCGAAAGCAACGCATTCGAGCCGTTCTTCACCATCGAGGTCACCCCGATCTTCGGCGTTATGACTGCGCTCGTGCTTGCATTCGTTCTCGGCATCGGCATGGCAAACCTCAAGGGCGATTCCATGCTCAAGGTTTTCCGTGATCTTCAGAACATCGTTTCCGGCGTGCTGCGCCACGTGATCATTCCGCTTATTCCGGTGCATATCGCAGGTCTGTTTGCCAATATTTCGGCGGAGGGCCGTCTTGCTGCAACCGTTAAAATGTTCGCGTCGCTGTACGCAATCATCATCGTGCTTCAGCTGCTCTACATTCTTTCTCAGTTCCTTCTGGCGAGCGGCGTATGCAGAAAGAACCACCTGAAGAGTATCAAGAATGTCGCCCCTGCGTACTTTACCGCCCTCGGTACTCAGTCCTCTGCGTCTACGATACCGGTAGCGCTGAACTGTGCGTACAGCAATAACGTAAACCACGATGTTGCCGATTTCGTTGTTCCGCTCTGCGCGACCATCAACCTCAACGGCGATACCATTTGTCTGGTGCTCGGCTCGATGGGCATTATGCTCGCAAGCGGCATGAACCCGACGCTCGCTGTGTTCGCGCCGTTCATTCTCATGCTCGGCGTTACTATGGTAGCGGCTCCGGGCGTCCCGGGCGGCGGCGTTATGGCGGCTCTCGGCCTTATCACCTCGATGCTCGGCTTTACCGACCCGATGCAGCAGCTCATCATTGCACTGCACTTCTCGCAGGACAGCTTCGGAACGGCGGCGAACGTTACCGGCGACCAGGCGCTTGCGCTGATCGTGGATGAGGTAGACCGCAAGAGCGGCAAGGAGTAAATCGAAGAAAGGAGACAGCATGGAAATTCTGCTTGACATCATTCGGAGTGTGGACTACAATATCCTGCTCCTTATCGCGGACAGGCTCCGCGGCGGCATGCTCGACCCGGTCATGACCATGCTGTCTCTGATTGGGAACGGCGGCGCAGTCTGGATCACGCTCGCGGTCCTGCTGCTGTTCTTTCGAAAAACGCGGCGCGCAGGCGCAGCCATGCTGCTCGCGATGCTCGCGGGATTCCTTGTAGGTAATCTGTGGCTCAAGGAGCTGGTCATGCGGCCGCGGCCGTTCGTTACGCACAGTGATCTGACCGCACTGCTCGCTCCGGGCGATCGGTGGTCGTTTCCATCGGGACACGCGCTCTCGTCATTTGCGGCGGCGACGGCACTCTGGTGCTTTCATAAAAAGACCGGCGTGCTCGCGCTCGTTCTTGCGGCGCTTATTGCATTCTCGCGACTGTACGCGAGCGTACACTATCCCACCGATGTTCTTGCAGGCATGCTTATCGGCATTGTACTCGGTCATGCGGCGGCGTTTCTGACCGACCGCATCATCGACACATTCCATTCCATCCGGCTGAGAAAGGGCGACAAATGAACCAGTATAAACGTCTGCTCAGCAATACCTTTATCTTTGCTGTCGGCACATTCAGCTCCAAAATTCTTGTCATCCTGATGCTGCGCTTCTACACCGGAGTGCTGACGCAGGACGAGATGGGCGTTGCAGATCTTATCATCAAGACGACAAGCATTTTGTATCCGGTCGTATCACTGTCCATCGGACAGGCAGTTATCCGTTACGGGCTGGAGCGAAGACGGCGCAAGCCGGATGTGTTCACCATCGGTCTGCTGACAGTGGCCTGCGGCTTTCTGATCTCATTGCCGTTCAATCCCCTGCTGAAGCTTGTTCACTATAACACCTCGGCGGGCGTGGCAGGCTCACTGCTCGACTACCGCATTCTGATCTATGTGTATGTGCTGACCTCGTGCACGCAGAATGTCTGCGGCCAGTTTATCCGCGCGATCGGTTATGTCCGCCTGTATGCTATTGACGGCATCTTCCGCACATTCATGACCATTGTGCTGAACATCCTGTACCTCAAGGTGTTCCGCTGGAACATTTACGGCTACGTGGCTTCTATTATCTGCTCGGACGCTCTTTCGACCGTGTGCCTGTTTATGATTGCCAGACTCTGGAAATATTTCCGCCCGCGGCGCATCAACTTCTATCTGTGGCGCAGCATGCTGCTGTACGCGCTGCCGCTTGTTCCGGATGCGATCCTCGTCTATATCATCGGTTTCTCTGATCAGGCGTTTCTCGCCTCCATGCAGAATACCTCGGTCAGCGCGATCTATTCGATCGCCTACCGCGTGCCGACGCTCATTGCGCTCGTCGCATCCATTTTTATTGATGCGTGGCAGCTTTCCATGGTCAACAGCAATACCAAGGAGGAGCAGATCGAATTTTTCTCGAATGTCGGAAATACCTATTCCGCCATTGTATTCATCATTGCCTCGGGCGGCATCATGTGCGCAAAGCTCGCCATGACGGTGCTCGCGGTGAAGAACTACTATATCGGCTGGACATTCATTCCCATTCTGGCGATCGGCGCAGGCTTCAACTGCCTGTCGAGCTTTCAGAAGAGTGTGTATCTGCTGGAGAAAAAAACCGTTCCGTCCTTCCTTTCAACGGCATTTTCTGCGGTCATCAATATTGTTCTGAACGCGCTGCTCATTCCGCGTTACGGCGGAACGGGCGCCGCAGCGGCAACGCTGACAAGCTACGTTGCTCTGTTTATTTACCGCGCACTCGACAGCCGCCGGTTTATGCCGATCCGCTGGAAGAGTCTGCGTCTGGGACTGACTGTGCTGCTGCTCGCCGTGCAGGCAGCGCTCATGCTTATCGAGCCGCCGTTCTGGCTCATCTGGCAGCTGCTGCTGTTTGGTGCAGTGGGACTGCTCAACAGCCGTGAACTGATGGCAGCATTTGCCAAGATTCTGCATCGGCACAGAAAAGCATAAATACAAGGGCGCCTCGAAATCGAGGCGCTTCTTCTTTGTTCGTTTCGGCATTCCGACGAAAAATACGCTTTCTGCGCGGCTGCCCTTGCTTTTCGCTGCCCGATACGTTATACTATATGGCGTGCTGTTCGGCATTCATTGCTTCCGGATATGAAAATGACAGTTCGAAACCATCCTGTCGATAAACAAAACTAGGGACAACGAAACAGAAAATATGTTAATTTTCTCGTTGTTGTACGCATTATTTGGAGGTGAACGAAATATGGTGAAAGAAAATATGAGCAAAGCGCAAAAGCTGACATTTTCTGCGATGATCATGGCGCTCTACATTGTAGTGCTGTACTTCACGCAGAGTTTTTCATTCGGTGCTTATCAGATCCGTATCGCAACTTCGCTTTACGGCCTTTCCTACCTGTTTCCGTTCCTGGTTTTGCCGCTTGGTTTCGCAAACTTCATCGCCAACATGCTGTTCGGCGGCCTTGGCCTGCTCGACATGTTCGGCGGCTGTATCGTCGGTATCGTTACGACCGCAATCATCGTGCTCATCCGCCGTCAGGGCTGGAGCCGATGGCTGATGATCCTCCCGATCATCCTTGTGCCGGGTCTCGGCGTTTCGACGTACCTTTCTTATCTGCTGCATGTGCCTTACAGTGCGCTTGCACTCAGTCTCTGCATCGGCCAGACTGTTCCGGCTATCTGCGGCGCAGTACTGGTAAATGTGCTTCAGCGTGCACTCTATCCGCAGAAGATCAAGGCAGACTGATTGAATTTAAAGGAGAAATGCAACCTATGACCGGAAGAAATAAAGAAGAACTGAACGGCGTCACCCTTCTGGGAAATCAGAAAAACAAGTATCCTACGGATTATGCACCGGAAATGCTCGAGAGCTTTCCGAACAAGCATCCGGAGAACGATTACTTCGTAAAGTTTAACTGCCCCGAGTTTACGAGCCTGTGCCCGATGACCGGACAGCCGGACTTTGCGACCATCTATATCTCCTATGTGCCCGGTGAGCGCATGGTGGAGAGCAAGTCACTCAAACTGTATCTGTTCAGCTTCCGCAATCACGGCGATTTCCACGAGGACTGTGTGAACATCATCATGAAAGACCTTATCCGCCTTATGGACCCGAAATACATTGAGGTCTGGGGCAAATTTACCCCGCGCGGCGGTATTTCGATTGACCCGTACTGCAACTACGGCAAGCCCGGCACACGCTGGGAGCAGGTCGCCTTTGACCGTCTCGCGCATCACGATCTTTATCCGGAGAAGGTGGACAACCGATGAGCGAAAAAGCTATGGTGCTCTGCTCGGGCGGCGTAGACAGCACGACCTGTCTTGCGCTCGCCGTCGAGAAATACGGTAGAGAAAACGTCAGCGCGCTGTCCATTTATTATGGTCAGAAACATGTCAGGGAGATCGAGGCTGCGAAAAAGGTCCTCAAATACTACGGTGTGGAGGGCGCTTCCCTCGACCTTACCCCGGTGTTCGCGTACAGCGACTGCTCGCTGCTTTCCCACTCGACCGAAGAGGTCCCCGAGGAAAGCTATGCAGAGCAGCTGAAGAGTACGCACGGCGCACCGGTCACGACCTATGTCCCGTTCCGTAACGGACTGTTCCTTTCGGCAGCGGCGAGCGTCGCACTTTCCAAGGGATGCAGTGTCATCTACTACGGCGCACATCATGATGATGCAGCCGGAAACGCCTACCCCGATTGCAGCGAGGAATTCGTGAATGCGATGAACCGGTCGGTAGAAGAAGGCACGGGCGGCGCACTGCGCATCGAAGCGCCTTTCGTCCGCTGGAACAAGGCTCAGATCGTCAAGGAGGGCCTGCGGCTGCATGTCCCCTATGAACTGACATGGAGCTGCTACGAAGGCGGAGAGAGGCCGTGCGGCAAATGCGGCACCTGTCTCGATCGTCTGCGCGCGTTCGAAGCGAACGGCGTGAGCGACCCGGCAATGAAGTAATAAAAAAGACTGCTGTTTTCTCTCGAGAACGGCAGTCTTTTATTTTGACACCTCCCCTGCTCTATGCATAGAATGACGCAGAGGAGGTTTTTCTATGGGTAAGAGCTTGACTCTGGCGGTCATCGGCGGCGATGAGCGTCAGGTTTTTCTGGCGAGCCTTGCACTGGCAGACGGTCATGCCGTGCGCACGTTTGCGCTTGACCGGGCGAACATAGAGGGCGCGGCGATCTGTTCTGATGCTGCGTCATGCACAGAGGGCGCAGATGCAGTGCTGCTGCCCGTCCCCGTCATGCAGGGCGATGGCTTGCTGCGCGCACCGCTTGCGCGGACGGAGACTGATGTGATGCAGGTGCTTGATGCGATACCGGCAGGCGTGCCGGCGTTCGGCGGTGCGGTTCCCTTCCGGCTGCATGCCCGGGCGGTGCAGTGCGGTGTACGGCTGATCGACTATCTCTCGCGAGAGGAGCTTGCGATACGCAACGCCGTGCCTACCTGTGAGGGAGCGCTGCAGCTCGCTATGGAGCAGACTGACTGCACGATACAGGGTGCACATGTGCTCGTCATTGGTGCAGGACGGATCGGATTTCTGCTTGCTGTCAGACTGCATGCACTGGGAGCACAGGTGACTGTCGCGGCCCGGTCACTGAGAGACCGTGCTCGTATCGAGTCCGCAGGCCTTGCGGCGGTGGATACGGCACAGCTTGCACAGGAGGTGCACGGCAGGGAGATCATCTTCAATACTGTGCCTGCACCGCTTTTGACGGGCGAGATACTGCGCGCACTGACGCCATCCTGCATTGTGATCGACCTTGCGTCCATGCCGGGAGGTGTTGCGCCGGATGCGGTTCCCCCAACGGGCTGCCGGGTAATACACGCCTTGTCTCTGCCTGGAAAGGTTGCGCCGCGCACGGCTGCTGCCGCGATTTATGCTACGGTGACCGCTATACTGCGAGAGGAGGGCGTGCTGTGAAAATCGGTTTTGTTATGACAGGTTCGTTCTGTACGTTCGTCAAGGCACTTCGAGCAATGGAAAATCTTGTATCGCTCGGTCACAGCGTTACACCAATCCTGAGCGAGCATGCAGGCGGTATGGATACACGGTTCGGCACGGCAGATGATTTGCGTGAACGTCTGCGGAATATCACTGGCAGCGAGATCATCGACAGTATTGCGGGAGCGGAGCCGATCGGGCCAAAGCGAATGTTCGATGTGCTGATCGTTGTGCCCTGCACGGGCAACACGCTTGCAAAGCTCTCGCACGGTATTACAGATACGACCGCTGCAATGGCGGTTAAGAGCCATTTGCGAAGCGAGAGACCGGTTGTCCTCGCACTTTCAACCAATGATGCGCTTGCAGCCTCCGCAGAGAATATCGGAAGACTGCTGAATCGCAGACACTATTATTTCGTGCCGTTCGGACAGGACGATCCGGAGGGCAAACCGCGGTCGCTGGCAAGTGAACTTTCGCTCCTGCCGGAGACCATGGAAGCAGCACTTGAAGGGCGGCAGCTGCAGCCGATATTGATTTCTTTCTGATGCAGAAGAACAAGGGCAGGGACACGATACGGTGTCCCTGCCCTTTTACGGCTGTCGGTATTGCGGATCAGCTGTTTCCGTCCGCATTCTCCCCGCCAGTCACGAAGCGGATGGCTCTTGCATAGTTTTTGATCTCGGCATGCGTCTCTGAACCGCCGAATTCACCGTCAAGCGTCCAGGAGATTTCCTCATCTGAGTCAAATGTGATATGCGAGGTGCGGAAGTAGAGAAAACGAGTCGATTCGGTGTTATGCGTCAGCAGGTCATTGATCAGCCATTGAAGCTCCATCGGATTATCGACCGGATAGACGAGCAGAACCTCATACAGACCGTCATCGAGTGCGATAGAGTCCGGACTCAGTGCCTTGAAACCGCCTACAGAGACCGAATTTGTTACCATGCCGTAAATGAAGTGATCTTCGGTCTGCATTTCCGGACTGTTGACGCGGATGCGATATTCCTTGATGTTCGCAAGCGACATAACGCCCTGCATGATGTAGGCAGCACGGCCGAAGATGTTTTTAGTCTGCTGCGGCGTGGCGTAGCTGACCTCGGTGAATACGCCGAAGGCAGCGATATAGTTAAAATAGCGGCTGTTAAAGCGGCCGATGTCGAGTGCCTGCAAGCGGTCCTTTGCAGCGATAGCAGCCGCCTCGGCCGGGACCTTGGGAATACCGAGACTGGTAGCAAAATCGTTGGTCGTGCCGGCAGGGATGTAGCCGAGAGGCGGCTGTACCTTGCTCTGCATCAGTCCGGTGACGACCTCGTTGAGTGTGCCGTCGCCGCCGGCACAGACGATACGGTCAAATTCCCCGGCTCTTGCCTGCGCAACGCGGGTCGCATCCTCGGGACCTTCGGTTACGTGCAGGGTTACATCAAACCCTGCCTCTTGAAAGGTGAGGATGCAGTCAATGAGCTTGCCGCGCATCGCACCGCGCCCGGCATGGGGATTAACGATCCAGAGCATTTTTTTCATGTGCATCCGTCTCCTTTCATGAGTATGCGTTTAGCGGGCAAGAAGAGCGCAGATCTTGTTGGCGTAGCCGGCCGGGTCATCCACCGGCAGACCCTCGATCAGCAGCGACTGCGTGTACAGAATGTCCGCATAGTCGGCAAGGGCATCCGAACCTTCGGCCTGGAGAGCGCACAGCTTCTTGAAGATCGGGTGATCTGCGTTCAGTTCGAGTACGCGATCAGCGCGGACAGTCTCACCGCCGTTGACGGCAGCCTGCTGGTTGAGCACCTTCTCCATTTCAAGCGTTACCGGGCCTTCGGCGCGCAGACAGCACGGATGGTTTTTGAGGCGGCCGGTCAGCTCGACCTTCTTCACCTTGCCCTCAAGCGCCTTGCTGAGCGCGTCGAGCAGCTCCTTGTTGTCCTCAGACTGCTTCTTGATCTCTTCCCTTTCCTCTTCGCTTTCCAGACCAAGGTCTGCGTCCAGAATCGACTTGAATTCCTTGTCGTCGTATTTCGCAATCATTTTGGTGCAGAACTCGTCGATGCTGTCATCCATGCAGAGGACTTCGTAGCCCTTGTCGGACAGAGTCTCCATGACAGGCAGCATCTTGATCTTATCAACAGTTTCACCGCAGGCGTAGTAAATATACTTCTGGCCTTCCTTCATACGGGAAACGTAGTCCTTGAGCGAAACGAGCTTGTTCTCGGTCGAGGAATGATACATCAGCAGATCCTGAAGCAGCTCCTTATGTGCGCCGTACTGGACGTATGCGCCATACTTAATCTGGCGGCCGAAGGATGCCCAGAACTTGTCGTAATCCTCCGGCTTATCCTTCTGCATCTTGAGCAACTCGTTCTTGATCTTCTTTTCCAGACTCTGTGCGATAGCCTTGAGGTGGCGGTCGTGCTGGAGCATTTCGCGGGAGATGTTGAGCGACAGGTCTGCGGTGTCTACCATGCCGCGGACAAAGCTGAAGTGGTCAGGCAGCAGATCGGCACACTTGTCCATGATGAGCACGCCGTTGGAGTAGAGCTGAAGCCCCTTTTCATAATCCTTGGTATAATAATCCATCGGAGCGTGCGACGGGATAAACAGCATCGCGGTATAGGTCACTGCGCCCTCAACGCTCGTATGGATGTGACAGAGCGGCGGCTGATAGTCGAAAAACTTCTGCGTATAGAAATTGTTGTAGTCCTCGTCCTTCAGCTCCTTTCTGGATTTCTTCCAGATCGGAACCATGGAGTTCAGGGTTGTGTTTTCGGTATACTCCTCCCACTCGGGCTTGTAGTCATCCCCTGCATCTGCCGGCTTCTCCTTCATGCGAGAACGGGTCATGTCCATCTTGATCGGATAGCGGATGTAGTCGGAGTATTTCTTGACCAGACCCTGTACGCGGTAAGGTTCAAGAAATTCATCGTAGTTTTCGGATTCGGTGTTGTCCTTGATGGTGAGGACGATCTTCGTGCCGTTCTCTGCCTTTTCACAGGGCGTCACGGTGTAGCCGTCCGCGCCGTCCGACTCCCAGCGGTTTGCGCCATCGCTGCCGACCGCACGGGAAACGACCTCAACATGCTTTGCGACCATGAAGGCGGCGTAAAAACCGACGCCGAACTGGCCGATGATGTCGATGTCGTCCTGCTTCTCGTTCTCAGCCTTGAAGGCAAGCGAGCCAGAGCGTGCGATGGTGCCGAGGTTGCTCTCGAGCTCCTCAGCGGTCATGCCGCAGCCATGATCCTCGATGATGAAGCGGCGGTTTGCCTTGTCGAGGGTCAGCTCGATGGGGAGCGCATCGCGCGTGATACCCGTTTTGCCTTCCTTCATCGCGTTATAGTAGAGTTTATCGGTGGCATCCGATGCATTCGAGATCAGCTCACGCAGGAAAATCTCCTTGTGCGTATAAATCGAGTTGATCATCAGGTCAAGCAGACGCTTGGACTCTGCTTTGAACTGTTTCTGTGCCATAGTTACATACACCTCTGTGTTTTGATTTATCTGTTCAATACGATTAGCACTCTATATCTTCGAGTGCCAACAATGATATGATAGTACGCTTTTTACAAAAAATCAAGAGGGCAGCACAGAAAATTCACGTTTTGTTAACAGTGTGCAAAATAAAAAAGAACCGCTCCGTGAAGAGCGGTTCTGAGACTATGGACTTTTCTCAGCTGAGCAGTATTTATTCTGCGACAGCCGTCAGCATCAGGCTGCCGAGAGTCAGGGAGCCGTTGCTGAACGAAATGGTCTCGCCGGCAAGCTGGAACAGCTCTGCCGGAACCCAGCTTGTGCCGTTGATCTCGTAGGAGGCAGCGCCGAGAGATACGCCGCCGGTGCGATCGTTGCCTGCGTGGTAGCGGTCTGCACCTAGCTGGACGTTGATCGGGGTCTCACCCTTTTTGAGGATAACGGTCTGGGTCTTGCCGTCCCAGGATACCTTGTAGCCGAGGTTCTCTGCGACCTTGCGGACCGGAATCATCGCTACGCCGTCTGCAACGCAGCCTTCGGTCAGCTGCGAGCCATCCTTAGAGAAAACGAGGAAACGGCTGTCCTCCTGGCCCGGGATGACAACGCGGTCGGCAGCGGCCTGTGCCGGGTAAGAAGTAGCAGCGACGTCGAACCATGCAAGGAAACGGGTGCCGACATGGATATCATCGACGGTTACAATGTTGCGGGTCATGAACGGCTGAACGCTCGCGTCCTTCGCGATGGTAAGGTGCAGCGCGCCGCTCTGGCAGGTAACGGTGACAGAGCCGTCGTCGTTCTTCTGAACAGCCTCAGCAGTGAGCAGAGATGCCGGAGCGTGCTTGTCGGTGAGATTGGTCAGAACAGCATATGCGGTGGTCTGTGCCGGAAGAGACATGGTGACAGCTTCGTCGTGGTATACGTAAACGCTTTCACCTGCCTTGAGGGCAGACAGATCAGCCGCAGCAGCGGTCTGGGTGTCCATGACGATCGCATTTTCGGTGTGCAGTACGAGCTCGTCGCCGTCTGCGGTCTTAACAGTCAGATCGCCGTTCTCATAGCTGACAACGGTCGCCAGCTCGGTCATCGGTGCAACGGACAGAGACGGGAGCGTATCGGCAGCGGCCTGCGTCAGCGTCGAGCTGCCCGTTCCGTTCAGATGAGAGACATCGACTGCGCCAGCAGCCGGAAGTGCGCTCATCATCATCATTGCAGCGGCCAGTACGCCGCCCATCGTTCTCTTCATCATAGTGTTTTATCCTCCTGTGTTATGTTCTTGTCCTGTTAGACGGAGAACCGCACAGAAGGTTCCCTGTTTTTCGAAAAAACTCAAATTATTTTTTTGACGGTACAGCGCGATTAAAGCTTGTGCGGCTTACGGGAATTGTACGGCATGGCCTTAGCCTGCGAAAGCTGCCGAGACGGAAACGGTGTACTCCCCTGCTGTGCAGTCGAGAGAAACCGTCTGAGAGACGATTTTTCCAAAGGAGACCGTCTGTTCAGTTTGAATGTTCGATACCTGCATGCTGCCGCCGTTCGGCATGGCAAATGCAGCGGTGTCCGTAAGACTGTCATAGAGCGGCGAGGTAAGCTTGATCGCCCAGCGGTCGTTCGAGCGCGAAAGTGACGAAACATACGCGAGCGGCACGCGGCCGAAGGCGGTCAAACGCTGCATCTGGTCGCGTGCTGAGCACGCTTCGCTGTCGCTCTTGGAACCGAAACTGGTGCTCAGCAGGCCGTTTTCAAGCGAAACTGCCGTCAGCAGTGTCTTGTCAGCGACGTTTGCGGCCGAAAGGGTCAGCGTACCGCTCGTCAGCAGACTCTGGTTGTCTGTATCTGCAGTGGTCGTATCCTCTGCCCGTAGGGTCAGCACGGTCTCGCCGTTCCTTTTGACGGCGGTCGGCTGAACGACGGTTTTATAGGTAAGCGCTGCGGCGGTTTTCGCGGTCATGGCGCGGTAGCTCTCGTAATTGGCAAACAGGCGCTTGAGCGGCGCAGCAGCGGCCGCGTCAACAGCGCCCTGCTCAGTGAGACGGTCGAGCAGTGTTCCCTCTTCCCCCTTCGGGGAAACTGCAAGTGCGGTGTAGGATGCTGCCGCGGCGTCATCACGGTTAAACAGCTCGGTGTCGACAGCGGCGAGATCATACACGCCAAGCTGCGCGGCGGTCTCGGCAGCATCGGAATAGCTGAAATCCCCGGCGGTATCCGAATAGCCGAGTGAGCGCAGCAGAAATGCCGCATACATCCGGGCATCACACATGTTCTCCGGCGACCACGAAGTCGCAGAGGTGCCCTGCGTCAGACCGTTATCATACAGATACTGGATATACGGCTGCTCCCACGCGGCAAGGTCGGTAAACGGCGCGGTATAGGTGAGCTCTCTGGCGGCGTCCTCCTGTCCGAGCAGGCGGACGAGCATGACAGCGGCCTCTGCACGGGTAGGCGCACGGTCGAGCGCGTAGCCGCTTCCTGTTCCTTCGAACAGGCCGAGCGAATGCAGCGTGTCTGCACACGGCGTGAAGTCGGCGGCGAGAGAGGCGCAGGTTAGCGCGCCGGTGAGAGCTGCACCGCAGAAAAGACTGCGTAATACTTTATTCAAAGGTGTTCCCTCCTGAGTCATAGAGAATATATAGGCGATACCGCATGATTGAACAAGGGTGATTTGCACGGTACCGCTATAATACTATATCACATTCTGATGTATTTTCCAACCGGTAATCGGGCAGAATACGCGAAAAGGAGTGACTTTCATGGCAGACATGCGAAAATGCGGTATCATCGGTACCGGAAATGTAGGTGCGGCGAGCGCTTATACCCTTGCGGTGAGCGGACTGTTCTCCGAGGTATTACTGCTTGATGCGGACATGCACAGAGCGGAGGGCGAAGCCGCTGACATTGCGCACGGTGCAGCGCTTCGGCGGCCCTGCCGGGTACACGCAGGCGGCTACGCCGACTTTGCGGACTGCGGACTGGTTATACTCGCGGCCGGGACGAACCAGCGCCCCGGCGAGACTCGGGAGGCTCTGCTCGGGCGAAACCGTGCCATCCTGCAAAGCATTCTGGAACAGCTGACCGCTGTAAACCGGGATGCAGTCCTGCTCGTCGTGTCGAACCCGGTGGACGTACTGACCGGATATACACTTGAGCTGTCCGGATTTCCGGCTGAGCGGGTCATTGGTTCGGGAACCGTGCTCGACACGGCGCGCATCAAGTGCCTTCTGGGGGAAAAACTCGGCGTGGACAGCCGAAATGTGCACGCCTTCATGCTGGGCGAGCACGGCGACAGTGAAGTCGCGGTCTGGTCGAGCGCCAATATCTCGGGCGCGGATCTTGACGACTTCTGCCTTGCTGCCGGAATTGATGATCCGGAAAGCATGCTTGCCTCGCTCGCGCGTGAGGTCACTCACGCAGCGTATGATATCATCGAGCGCAAGGGCGCAACCTGCTATGGCATTGCGATGGCAGTGCGGCGCATTGCAGAGGCTATCATCCGGGACGAGCACGCCGTCCTGCCCGTTTCGACGCTTGCGCGCGGTGCTTACGGCATCGAGGGCGTATGCCTCGGTCTGCCTGCCGTCGTAGGAAGATCAGGCGTCTCCCAGGTTCTCGACCTGCCGCTGTCACGCGATGAGACTGAACGGCTGCTTGCTTCCGCGCACAAGCTCAAAACCCTCATGGAGGGATGAACAAGGCCGCAGAGCGAAAAACTCTGCGGCCTTGTTTATGATCTTTCATTATTCGCCCTCGGGATGAATCTGCTTAAGATACTCGACCATGTCAATGTAGCTCGACAGGTCGGACGGAATGCTGATCTTGACGGCGGAGCCGGTCGCCTTGACGACGCTCTTGACATCCATGGAGGCGGAGACGGTCTCGCCTTCGACGGTGATCTTTACGGTGCCCTTGACTGCGACCTCTGCAAGCTGGCCGTTCCTGACGGTCATGGTGATGGCCGTATCCTTGAATTCGACCTTGGTGTTCGCAGAGCCCTCGGGGAGACCGCCTGCATAGCTGGTGAGAATCTCGTTGATCGTGCTGTTGAGAGCCGAACCATCGTAAGTAACGGTGAGGTCGGAGCCGGACTGCTTGATGTTCTTGATGTAGCAAAGCGGCAGAACATCTGCGTCACTTACGCCGAAGCTGTGAAGCTGCGCCGTGAGCTCATCAAGATCCAGCGTCATCTTGACCTTGACGCCATCACCCATATCCATGTAGTAAACGCCGCCGGTGTAGCACGCCTTGATATTCGAAACAACCGGCTCAGAGCCTGTGACCCGGGTCGTGGTCGTGCCGGTGATTTCCATCTGCGCGTCCTTCAGCTTGTCCGGGTCAACGTAGGCCTTGGTGTTCATCACGCTGTCTGCGGTGATTTCCATGTCGGATGCCTTCATGGTCATGCGGGCGGTAACGTCCTGTTCTGCGCGGGTAATCGGCGTAGAAACCGCCTTATTGTAGCTTTCAGCGAGATCGATGAAACTGGAGAGCGGCGCCGCCTTACTCTGGTCGATCGCACCGTCGGCGATGAGCTTGTCGAGCAGGGTGATGTCGGTCGCCTTGACCGGGGTTGCGAGCGCTTCCAGACTCATGGCAGCGACATTATCTCGCAGGAAATTGTTCGTGTCACAGAAAGATTCGTCGATGAGACCGACGTTGTCCGCCGCAAAGTCAAGTGCACCGGTATAGGTGAAATCACCGTTCTGCGTGTCGGAGTAGCCGAGCGAACGCAGCAGGAAGGTGGTGTACATCTGAGCGGAGCACTTTGCCTTCGGCTCGAAGGTGGTCGCGGTTGCGCCGGTAGTCAGCTTGTTGTCATAAAGGTACTGGACGTAAGGGGCTTCCCAGCCCTCCAGATCGGTAAACGGCGCGGTATAGGTGAGCGCCTTGGCGTCGGCCTCCTTGCCGAGCAGGCGCACGAGCATAACGGCGGCCTCTGCACGGGTGGGGGCACGGTCAAGGTCGTACTGCGGTGCGCCGGAAGCGGTCGTGCCGGTGCCCTGGAACAAACCGACCTCATGCAGACGGTCAGCAGACGAAGTGAAGTTTGCCGCACCTGCGGAAACCATTACGCCTGCTGCACAGGCAACTGCCATAGCGCCGAGCTTAAAGCATCTTTTCATAATTTTCTCCTCCTTACACTTTTACTGGATAGGACCAGTTTATATGTTCATTATAACAGAGTTAATATGAAAAGCAAGCGGTATTTCTTTTTGCAGAAAGCTTTATTCTCAGCAGAGGTTTACCCTTCCGCTGAGGGGGAAGAGGAAACTATCTGCATATGCGGATATGCAATCTCTATCCCTTCCCTGTCGTAGGCCTGCTTGATGCCCTCCAATACGGCACACTTGAGCGCGAATGCAGTCGCGTTGTCCTTCGCCCAGAGAGACGCGCGCAGCGTCACCGACGAGTCGGCGAGCTCGAGTACCACGACTGTCACCTTGGGCGCGCCGTCATGCTTCTGCTGTTCGGTGCGCACATCGAGATAGCTCGGCTGCCGCGCTACCTCGGCTGCAAGCAGTTCCTTCGCCTTTTTCAGGTCACTCTCGTAGCTGACGCCCACGGTCAGGAACACGCAGATGCGGCTGTCCGCGTAGTCGGCGTTTTCGATGATGGCGCTGTTCATCTTGCTGTTCGGGATGATAACGCGCTTGTTCTCGACTGTGCGCACGGCGGTGTGATGCAGCGTGATCTCTTCGACTGTGCCGGTGATGTCGCTGTCGACATAACGCACGACGTCTCCCATCTTGAACGGCTTGAACAGCAGGATCATCACGCCGCTCACGACGCTGCCGAGCGCTTCCTGCGCCGCAAGACCGGCTACCACAGCGATAACACCGCCGGCCGTCAGCAGGGTATGTACCGCGCTCGAAAGCAGAGGTATCGCTCCGATAATGACCATGCCGCCGGCAAAATACACCGCTGCGACCGCGATATAGCGCACGAAGCCAGTTACTGTCGCGAGCGAACTGCCCGACTTTCTCTGTCGGTCGACAAGCTTGCGCATCAGTCGATTTACCGTCTGCGCCGCGATATAGGTCAGCACTGCGGTCAGGATCGCCAGTCCGGCCATGCCCAGAAAGCGACCGGCGGGCGTGGACATGAATTCTTCTATCTTTGCAAGCAAGCACAGCACTCCTTTCCTTGAAAAACAGCGAAGGCGAGGTGATGCGTCACCCCGCCCTGCATAAGTTTCTGATGCGTCTTAGTACGCGATGCCCCAGACAACCATCTTGTCGGCCTTCTTGCCGCAGACCGGGCAGGTATCTGCAATATGCTCCTGCTCAAACGGCATGCAGCGGCTCGGCATGCCGGTTTCTTCCTTGATCTTCTCCTCACAGGCCTGATCGCCGCACCACATGGACTTGATAAAGCCAGTGTGTTCAGCGAGGATGGACTTCATCTCATCCAGGCTGGTTGCGGTGTAGGTATGTGCCTCGCGGTTTGCCAGCGCCTTTTCGTAGAGGCTCTTCTGGATGTCATCGAGCAGAGCCGGAATGGTCTTTTCGAGATCCTCGAACTTGACAACGGTCTTTTCGCGGGTGTCGCGGCGGACAAGCACACACTGACCCTCGGCGATGTCGCGCGGGCCGACCTCCAGACGGAGCGGAATGCCCTTCATCTCATACTCGGCGAACTTCCAGCCCGGGGTATTGTCGGACAGATCGATCTTTGCACGGATACCGGCTGCCTTGACCTGCTCGTACAGCTCGGCTGCCTTTTCCTTGACGCCTTCCTTATGGGCAGCGACCGGGATTACGACGAGCTGGGTCGGAGCGATGCGCGGCGGCAGCACCAGACCCTCGTTATCGCCGTGGGTCATGATGATCGCGCCGATAATACGGGTGGAAACGCCCCAGGAGGTCTGATACATATACTGAAGCGTGTTGTTCTTATCGGTGTACTGCATGCCGAAGGCGCGCGCGAAGCCGTCACCGAAGTAGTGCGAGGTGCCGGACTGAAGCGCCTTGCAGTCGTGCATCATGGCCTCGATCGTGTAGGTGTTCTCTGCACCGGCGAAGCGCTCCTTCGGGGTCTTTTCGCCCTTGACGACCGGGATGGCCAGCCATTCCTCGAAGAACTTCGCGTAGATGTTCAGCATGCGCAGGGTCTCCTGCATCGCCTCCTCGGCGGTGGCGTGGACGGTATGACCCTCCTGCCACCAGAACTCACGGGAACGCAGGAACGGACGGGTGGTCTTTTCCCAGCGGACGACCGAGCACCACTGATTGTACAGCTTGGGCAGGTCACGCCAGGAACGGACGATCTTCGCGTAATGCTCGCAGAACAGGGTCTCGGAGGTCGGGCGGACACACAGACGCTCCTCGAGCTTGTCATTGCCGCCGTGGGTGACCCACGCGCACTCCGGCGCGAAGCCCTCTACATGGTCGGCCTCCTTCTGGAGCAGGCTTTCCGGGATGAAGATCGGCATCGCAACGTTCTCATGGCCGGTCTCCTTGAACATAGTGTCGAGCGTGTGCTGAATGTTCTCCCACAGCGCCTGCGCGTACGGGCGCATGATGATGCAGCCCTTGACGGACGAGTAGTCCGCCATCTCCGCCTTTTTTACGATATCTGTGTACCACTGCGCGAAATCCACGTCCATCGACGTGATCTCACTGACCAGCTTTTTCTTTTCTGCCATTATTCTTCACCTTTCTGGTTCGCAATAATCTTATCTATTTTCTCTTGTTCGTTTTCCAGCGCATCGTTGCCCCAGATGTAGAATACATCATCGGTTGCAGACCGGACGGTAATCCTTCCGTCTTTCAACAGGCAGGTATAGTGTCCGCTTCTATGGCCCTCTGTCGGAATGGCGATTGTGAAGCGAACAGCACCGCTTTTGACCGTCTTTACCTCGTCGATCAGAATGTCATCGAGTGTTGCAAACGTGGTCTGTGTTCCATCCGGCGCGATACGCACGAGCATATCACCGGCCATGTATCCGATACCATCCGAATAGTATTCCGTCCGCTCAGATTTATTGCAGGAAACAGCATAATAGGCCCCATCGGCATCCTGCTTTACGCTGATGACCGGAGAGTCTGTCACCTGCACCAAACGGCCGTTTTCTTTGCGGTACAGCCCGGCTGTGCCCCAGAACAGCGCACCGTCACTGCCGAATATCTGCGGTGCAAAATGCTTGCGCACCTCGGCATCATCCGACTGATACGCATTGGAGATGGCATAGCTGTCTGTCTTTTGACCGTCCCAGTTATATGCCGTCAGCATGGTTTCGTCCGCCGTGCATTTCTGCGTAATAATCATGCCATCCTCGGTCAGTTGGCAGATGCCTGCCGCCATGTTGAACGGCTCCACGCCTGTTTCCGTGAGCTTATAACCGGTCGTCTCGTCCGTGCAGATGATGCAGCCGCGTGCGCTCTGATAAACGGTATGTGCTGCCTGCTGCTGTGCTTCGGTCAGGGTCAGTTCGGTTTTGACCGTATCGCCGCGCACTGAGCACAGCGAATACGTTTCCGTTTTCCGGTCGTGCACCAGCAGATAATCGGTTTCTCCGGCACTGCCGAGATATTCCACGGAGCTTTCTTTCGGCAGCGAGAGCACTTGCGTCAGTTTCATCGTCTTGCTGTCCATGCGGTACAGGGTCAAGTCCGACTGATCCATATCGCTCTGCGCATAACGGTCTGTACCGCTGACAGGCTGCACTCCGTCAATCGGGCACTGTGCCACTGTCACATCTGCGATCTGGCAGACGAACGGCGAAGCGATCAGGTTCCACTTGTCATCGTACTGATAATCATTGCCGTAATCACGCGGCAGAACGTTCCATGCCGCATTTTTGAACTGTTCCGCCGTGAAAACGCCGTTGTCGATCAGCTTTTCCGCCACACTACGGTCGCCTTCGTTGCCGTTTTTCGCGTAGTTCGTACTGAGCAGCCGCGCCGAGAGCGAAACCGCATCTCCGCGGATAAAGCCCTCCTCGTCCGTCTGCCGTACCTCATCGTTATCGACAAAAGCCGTACCCTGATAGCTGTCCGCATCCAAATGTGCCCGGGTCAGAAAAATGCAATACTGGTCGCAGGTGACATTGCGCTGCGAGCCGTACAGTGTCGCGGAAACGCCTTTGGTCAAACCATTCTGATACAGCCAGCCGACGTATTTGTCCGCCCACTGCGGCACATCGGTAAACGGATGCTTCCAGTTTCCTGCCAGCGCGGTCTTTTCTGCGCCAAGCAGACGGGTCAGCATCACCGAGGCCTCTGCGCGGGTCATGGATTTCTCCAGCGCAAAGCCCTTGTCGGTGCCTTTAAACAGCCCGAGATCGTAAAGCATCTGCGCTTGCGCTTCGGTATCGCCGGGATAGTTGTTGTTGATCGTACCGACCCGTGCGGCACCGGCGGCACAAGTCAGCAGACCTGCCATCAAACACGCGGAAACAAATTTTTTCATGCCGCATCCTCCCTGCATACATGACAAAACTCTATGAACCTTTATTCTATTGTGACGGAGAACGGAATACCGCTTCCGCTCTCCGTTTTGCTGCTTACTTCAGCCTGTTCTTAACCTCGTAATCGAGCTTCTCGATAAATTCGCTGAGCTCCATCGGGGTGGTCTCGCCGGTCTTGCGGTTGCGAACGGAGATGATGCCCTTCTCCTCGTCCTTGTCGCCGATAACGATCATATACGGTACCTTGTGTACCTGCGCCTCGCGGATCTTGTAGCCGATCTTCTCGTTGCGCTCGTCCATGGTGGCGCGGAAGCCCTTGTCGGTCAGCTGCTTCATGACCTCCTGTGCACAGGGAATGTTGCGGTCAGTCATCGGCATGACGCGAACCTGCTCCGGAGCCAGCCAGGTCGGGAATGCGCCGGCAAAGTGCTCGGTGATAACGCCGATGAAACGCTCGATCGAGCCGAGAACGACGCGGTGAATCATGACCGGGCGATGCTTCTCGCCGTCCGCACCGGTGTATTCGAGCTCGAAGCGCTCAGGCAGCTGCATATCGAGCTGAATGGTGCCACACTGCCAAGTACGGCCGATGGAGTCTGCCAGATGGAAGTCGAGCTTCGGGCCGTAGAACGCGCCGTCACCCTCGTTGACAACATAGTCCTTGCCGATCTCAGTGATCGCCTCGGCGAGGGTCTTTTCAGCGAACTGCCAGTCCTTGAGCTCGCCCATGTGGTCCTCCGGCATGGTGGACAGCTCGATCTGATAGGTCAGACCGAAGGTGGAGTACACCTCATCGAACAGGCGGACAACGTTCTTGATCTCGTCCTTCATCTGATCCCAGGTCATGAAGATGTGGGCATCATCCTGCGTGAAGCAGCGGACGCGGAACAGACCGTGCAGCGCGCCGGACAGCTCGTGACGGTGTACCAGACCCAGCTCGCCCACGCGCAGCGGCAGCTCCTTGTAGGAATGCGGCTGAGACTTGTAAACGAGCATGCCGCCCGGGCAGTTCATCGGCTTGATTGCGTAGTCCTCGTCGTCGATGACGGTGGTGTACATGTTCTGCTTGTAGTGATCCCAGTGGCCGGAGCGCTCCCACAGCTTGCGGTTGAGGATCATCGGAGTGGAGACCTCAACGTAGCCATAGCGCTTGTGAACCTCGCGCCAGTAGTCGATGAGCGTGTTCTTGAGGATCATGCCGTTGGGCAGGAAGAACGGGAAGCCGGGGCCCTCCTCGGTCAGCATGAACAGACCGAGCTCCTTGCCGAGCTTGCGGTGGTCGCGTTTCTTCGCTTCTTCGAGCATGTTAAGGTACTGGTCAAGCTCGTCCTTCTTCGGGAACGCGGTGCCGTAGATACGCTGGAGCATCTTCTTGGAGGAGTCGCCGCGCCAGTAAGCGCCCGTAACGTTCATCAGCTTGATGCCGTTGCCCTTGACACGGCCGGTGGAGTCCAGATGCGGACCTGCGCACAGGTCGGTGAATTCGCCCTGCTTGTAGAAGGAGATCGTAGCGTCTTCGGGCAGGTCGTTGATCAGCTCTACCTTGTACGGCTCCTCGCGCTCCTGCATGAGCTTGACAGCTTCCTCACGCGGAAGCTCGAAGCGCTCGAGCTTTTCCTTCTCCTTGCAGATCTTGCGCATCTCGGCCTCGAGTGCGTCCAGATGCTCCTGCGTGAAGGAGAACGGTGCATCGAAGTCGTAATAGAAGCCGTTTTCGATAGCCGGGCCGATGGCCAGCTTGACCTCCGGGTACAGACGCTTTACCGCCTGAGCGAGGATGTGGGAAACCGTGTGACGGTACGTGTCACGGTATTCCTTGTTTTCAAACGTGTACTTGTTGTCCTCAGACATGGTTTTATCTCACCTTTCCTGTCAGTTTTAACAAAAATAAGCGTAATCCGTGCAGATAAAAAAATTCCGCTCACCGCTGAGTGTGAGACTCAGGGGTGAGCGGAAAGCCCACGGTACCACCCTGCTTGCAGAGCCTCTGCATCCGATACACGAGGTTTCGGAGAAGGCGTTTCTGCCGCTTGGGGTCTTATAACGCAGACGAAACGATACAGCTTCAGCACTTTTCTAAAGGCATTGGGCCGTACAGCTCGGGAAACCGGTAGCCGTTCCTTGAGGTCTGCGGACGCTTTCAGCCGCGTCATCCGCTCTCTTGCAGGACCGTATTTATGGAAACAGCATTTTTCCGTCGAAGCCGATAATATTGTTAAGTTTGAATTACATGGACTATTTTATACTGTAATTACTGGTTTGTCAACCCCTTTTTCGCAACCTTTTACAGAGAACAGAAGCGGCTGCGCTGCTGATGAGAAAGGGGAAAACGGTGTTCAGCATTTGAGCGCCGGGTCAGAGATATTCTTTGTAATGCGTTCATAAAACGCACGCTGGTCATCCATGGAGGAGAACGCTTCGAAGGGGACGATGATGGCGGAAAACTCGTCGACGAAAATGAAGTAATGCCTGTCATCGGATGCAGTACGCTGCACTGCGTCATAGCGGTAAACGCTGTCCTCGTTCTCCCCCTTGAGCTCGAAGTCTTCATCACGCAGGGTGAGCGTCTTGGGGCCGCAGAGCTGCTTGTTGTTGGCGTTTTTGAGGATGCGCTCGGTATTTTTCACGACTTTGCGGCGCATATACCACGGCGTTCCGAAAAAGCAGACCGCAGCGAGTGCGAGATAAACCAGACCGGAGACGAGTGTCAGCGCGTGCAGCCAGTACATGAGCACCGAACCACCGATGATGACGATGACAGCCGTTGCGACACGCATCATCCAGATGGAGCGCTGCACGACAGCATTGTTGTTGAAGTAGTTAAGATTAAAGTCGATGTAATCCTGTTTGGAAACACTGTATTTGAATTCCAAGGTGAAAGCCTCCTCTTTACCGTTTGGTAAAGAGTATACCATAAAAGGCAAAGGCATGCAACCGGCGCCCGTCCGCTCCCCTGCTGCCGGGAGAGAAAACTTGCCCGGATATCAGGAGACCTTTCAGGAAACTGTTAAATAAACCCTGTAAAAGCAAAAAAGCCGCCCTTTCTCTCGAAAGAACGGCTTTATTTGGTCCGAGTGACAGGACTTGAACCTGCGGCCTCTTGACCCCCAGTCAAGCACGCTACCAGCTGCGCTACACCCGGATTAATCCGTAAGGCTTCAAACCTTACTTATTTATTCTATCAAAATGGTCATTAAATGTCAAGCATAATTTTATAAAAATATGATTTTTGCATTGCTGCATGGAAGCAGAACGAGCGCAGCCGGTTTTGTCCGGACTGCGCTCTGATGTTTTATCCTGCCTGATGACGGGAATGATGAAACTCGATCTGCTTGGTTTTAATGAAAACACTCAGTTTTTTGTATGCAAGCATCGTGATTACGGTGAGAATGGCGCCCTTGATGAGATTGAAAGGCAGAACGCCGAGCAGCAGGTACATGCCCATGCCGGTAATGCTCGGGTTGACCGCCGAGCAAAGCTCAAAGATAGCGTCCAGATTCCAGCCCATGCCGTTCACATAGAACGGAATGATCAGGAAATAGTTGGTGAGCATACCCATGCACGCCATCGCGACCGAACCGACAGCACAGCCGATGACCGCCATTTTGCGGCTTTTGTGTGCGCGGTAGACCAGAACAGCGATGATGACAAGAGTGGACAGCATGAGAAAGTCTGCAGCTTCGCCCGAACCGGCGGTCTGGGTCTGTGTCAGATGGATCAGATCCTTGATGCCGATCATCGTGATCGCCGGAGCGATGCCGAGAATGAATGCTCCAACCAGAACGACAGCGCCCGAAAGATCGACCTTGAGAAAGGGCGGCATGAACGGAATCGGAAATTCAAAATACATCATAATGGTCGCGATCGCCGCAAATACTGCGGTGCAGGTAATTTTTTTTGCTTTTGTCATAACAGCTTCCCCTTTGCGTGTTCTGTTTTCGGTCTGCTGACCGAGGGAAAAACAAAAGCCCTTTGGAAAACTCCAAAGGGCGCACAGACGTACCGAAATACCTCTGTTTCTCTCATCCGGACTATGACCGTCGGTCGGGATTCACACCCGTCATGCCTTGCGGCTCGCAGACTATCGGGACTCACGCCCGTTTACTGCCGGTGGAGACTTTCACTCCGCCCTGAAACAGAACATTTTTATTGATGGCTCTATTATAAGCCGTCTCTGCTCTTCTGTCAATCCCCGGAAGAGAAACTTTGCAGGATCTCGCAAAGCTGCTGACGAGTGCCGACAGCGTTAATGAATTCGAGCAGTGCGTTGGCAGTCATGTGCTGCGGCAGATCGAGAGCCTTGAGGACGGCAGCACGGCGCGCCGCGCTGTCCGGGCGGCCGGACAGACCCCATTCAAAGAAGTCGGCCTTGGTAATCGTCATTTCCGCAGGGGCGCGCTCTCCCTCCCCTTCAAACGTTGCGCCGGCGTGGCGGAGTGCGTCCAGGATAACCTCCGGACGCATCCCCTCGACGCCGAGCTTGCCCTCCTTGGAGCCATGCTTTTTGCGCCGCTCCTTGCCGGTAACATCGGGGACATATGCCTGCTTGATCCTGCCTTGAGGGAGAGCGCTCTTGAGATAATTACGGATGACGAAGCCTGCGCCGTCGCTGTCGGTCAGCACGATCAGGCCGCGCGTTTCGGCAATGCGGCGGATGACCTTAAGCTGATCCTTGTTATTGAAGATACGAAAGCCGCCGGTTTCGAGGACTACCGTGTCGACCACTTGACGGACGGTATTGACATCGTAGCGGCCCTCCACGAGAATCGCTTCACGCAGTTTTATCATGATTTCGCCCCTTTCACCTCAGCCGCAATGTCGAGCAGCGTCAGCTCGATCAGCTTCTGCCTGTCGACGGCACTTCCCTTCAGCTCCGAATCTGTGCGCGCACAGAGCGAAGCCGCCCGGCGCAGTACCGGAAGCGGAAGCCGCCGCGCCGCGTTCTGTATCTTTTTGGCGTAAAACGGCGATTTTGAGCCGATCATTTCGGAAAGATACCGGTCTCCCCCGCGCGTTTCTGCACAGATCTTCGCAGCATACAGGCGCTGGATGTGGCGCATGATGGTCGTGAAGATGATGACCTCATTGTTTTTGAGGCGCAAAAGATCCCCGACGAGGGCAACTGCTTTTTCAAACCTTCCTGCCGCGATCGCATCGGTCAGGTCGAATACTACCGCATCCAGTACTGGTGAGCAGACCGCGTCGATGTTATAGCGCTTGATCTCGCCTGTCGTGCAATGCGCTGCCGCCTTTTCGATCTCTCCCATGAGATTGGTCAGTGATGTGCCGCACAGGAAGATCATATAGGCTGCATCTTCATCTGAGATGATACAGTTCAGCTCACGCGCACGGCGTTCCAGACGTTCGATGAGTTCTTTTTCTTCCAGACGCGCAAATTCAGCAGTACAGGCCTTTTTTTCGAGCAGCTTGTACATCTTGGTGCGCTTGTCCGGTTTGGCCTCGAGAATGTCGAAATAAAATACCAGACAGACATAGTCCGGCAGGTCGGACAGCAGGTCGATCAGCTGGTCTCCGAAAGACGCAGGCGGCGCATAAATATTGAAATCAGTCACGATGACCAGCTTTCGTTCGCTCATCGCCGGATAGCTGTCTACTGCCTCGGTCAGCGACTCGAGCGTCAGCGTCTTGCCGTCCAGTTCGATGAGATTGAAGTCTGCGAATGTCTCATCTACGACTTTTTTTCTGAGCTGCCGCAGATAGTATTCTCTGAGGTAGGCCTCCTCGCCGTACAGGATGTACAGCGTCTCAAAGCTGCCCTTTGCGAGGTCCTGCTTGAGCTTCAGCCGCCCGTTTTTATTTTGCTTTTCGACAGCCATGCCGTCACTCCTTTTTGTACCGGCGGACAATCCCGCCGGATGTATCTGTGCTTTCGCACGGAACGCTGCCGCAGCGGAGCGAAGTGGTTTCGCGCTCGGCGGTAACGAGTATTTTTCTTGTCTGCATGTGATTCATCAGCGGCACGAGCAATTCTGCATCGCCTGCTGTGTTCTGCGCGAGCATCAGCTCATCCGCGCGGGGCAGTTCGCCGCCGTTTTCAGCAAACGCTGCGAGCTGTTTTTTCGTTGCGCTGTGCAGAAAGAGAACCTTGTCCGCGATACAGACGCCGAGCTTCCCCTCTGCAACGGGGAAAACGGAAATGGGCGCCGCCGCACCGATGATGGACTGCGGTTCGGAAATCTCCTCGGCCTGATACTGCTCACATAGCCGCAGGAGCTCCATATTCTTCGCGGTCTCGGTGCAGCCGGACGGAATAAGAAGGCGCTCGACCCTGACGTTTTCCATCAGCTGCGGCAGGTCGCGGGCGTGCCCCATGTCGACCGCTGTGAGAATGAGCGTGTCGATGCGCGGCACCCCGTTCAGACGCATCCATTCGTGCGTCAGTGCCGCAGCGCTGCGCGAGGTCCCTGCACAGTCGATAAGCGTCGCATGACCGCGTGTATCCGAGAGGATAACCGCCTGTCCCGAACCGCAGGGCAGGTATGTTACGCTGTACTCCCCTGTTCGGAGAACGGCGTCTGTGAGAAACAGCCCGCCGACTGTGCAGCAGACAAGCGGCAGCACGATGCGCCACCAAACGCGTGAGCCTGCGGTCAGCCAGACGATAACAGCGCCTCCGGCAAGTGCGAGCGCCGCAATACCGAGCGGACGGCTGAGGTCGATCGAGCCGAACGGGAGCAATGAAATGCGTTCAGCAAGAATCAGCAGAAAGCGCAGCATCAGCCGCAGCGGAACGGCGAAAACCGGCAGGACTGCCGGGCAAAACGCCGAAACGGCGCACAGCAGATAACCAAAGACGAAGCAAACACCCGTGAGTGCGGCCGCCGGAAGATTTGCAGGCAGAGAAAGCAAAGACGCGCGTCCGAAACAGGCGAGCGAGACCGGCAGCGTGAAGATTGAGGCGCAGACCGTGCACGAGAGCGCCCCTGCCGGAAAGGCAAGCAGCCGCCGCGTCAGACGCGCACATTCTGCGAACGGCGCGAGCAGTCTGTGCTGCATGGAGGACGCGAACAGGATAAGACCGAGCGTCGCGGAGAACGAAAGCTGGAGACCGGCGCCTGCGGCGGCGTAAGGGTTCAGCAGCAGGAGCAGCGCAAGCGCCGCCATGAGAGACAGCTTGGGATTGACGTCCCGACGCAGGATAAAACCGAGCGCTGTAATACCGTACATGACGGCGGCGCGGATGACGGAGGGCGTCGCGCCTGCAACCGGTACAAACAGCAGAATGAGCGGCAGCGAGAGATAAACACCCCATTTTCTGCCGAGCAGCATGAAACAGAACGCCGCGAGATAGCCGACATGCAGTCCGGAGACCGCGACAAGATGGCTGAGTCCGGCCATGCGGAAGGACAGTGTATCGTCATCAGACATGCCGGTGCGGTCGCCCAGCAGCAGACCGCGCAGCAGTCCGGCCTCCCGTTCGGGCAGCGCTGCGGAAACCGCATTTTTGCAGAAGCGCGCGATGCGCTGCGGCAGATACCGCGGACTGCCGGACGCGGAGCCGAGACGTTCGAAGTCGATCACATCACCGCTCTTGTCCCTGGTGGAGAATGCGGCGATAAAGCAGCCGTCCGCCGCAAGCGAGCGTTCCCGGTCGGGATTGCTGCGGTAAAATGTCACATGCGCTTCGATGCGGTCTCCGGCGCAGAGCGGTGTATCACTCAGCGGAAGATAACAGAAGGTGCGGAAGCTGCGGCGCAGATAACGGTTCGGTTCAACGCGAAGCTCAGCGCGCTGGCTGTCCTCATAGACCGAGGCATCCTGCAAAACCGTCGCTCGAACGACTGCGCTGCGGCCGTTCAGCTCGCGGACGGGCTGTGCAAGATACCTGTCGCAGAGCGACAGCTGTACGAGCGCAAAGACTGCGGCGCACAGCATGGCGAGGACGGTAAACGCTTGGCGATGCCTGACGGCGAATGCCGCGCCGATCAGCAGCACGGCGAGCGCGGGAAGGCACAGGAACAGTGACGGAACGAGCCCGAACTGCACCGCGATGAGCAGCATTACGGCATACGGGGGCACAAGGTACAGCAGCGGTCGCTCGAACATGGCCTCTCCCCCGTTTCTCCTGCCGCAGCAGAGCATTTTTTCATTAATCAGTATACCATAAGCCGCCGGGATAAACAAGTACGGCTCCCGCCGCAAGGGCAGGAGCCGCAGAGATTTACTTGTTCGAGACGGTGATGATGCGGATTTTGCCGCCGTCCTCGGCCGTATCGTTCGCGTACAGTGCGAACTTCGTGTAGTTCGATTTCGCACTCTGGAGCGTAGCGATAAAATCACGGTTTTCCGTGTCGTAAATGCCGAGCTGATCGGCAAGCGCATAGTAGCCGTCTTTCGTGCGGACGCCGGAAGCGCCGTCGAAAGCCGTGCGGTCAACCGTGTCGATGAGCTTGAGCTTTTTGATGTCGAGCGAAGGATTTATAATACCAGTCGTATCCTCGGGGTATCCCTTGGGAACAGCAATGGGGCCGCCTGTAAGACCCTTAGGCTGAACGGATACAATATACTTAACGGTATTCTTTGTATCCTCCTTATCTTTATCCCAATATTTTAGAACAACCTTTTCAGTATACTTGCCATGGTCTTTTTTATACTGTTTCTTCTGTTCAGAAGAATTTTCTTTCCAAGGTTTTCCGTTTATTATTTCTTCGTCATCTGGTTCGGTGAAATCAATTTTTGTTTCGCCATATCCCATACCATACAGCCAGCTGTCGCCGGTCACATCGCCGAGAATGACGGTCGTGATCGTGCCTGCGCTGTCGGTAACAGTATAACGGATGTCGGACGAGGGAACCTTGGCAAGCGAAATGTCGGAGAGTGCAATGCGCGAAAGCGGTGCGCCGGACAGAACCTCTTCATAGACGTTAACACGCGAGGAGACCGGTTTCGAACCGAGCTTTCCGTCCGAAAGCGACCATTCACCGGAGGTTTTGCCCGAGAGCGTGCGTCTGGTGAGGACGGCCTTGTCGCCGTTCGTGCTGACCGAGACCAGACGTCCCATGAGCGCGGTCGGCTTATCCAGCTTGTCGATGTCCATATTTCGAAGCGTAATGCCGTTCGTCAGCGTGACCGTTGCCTTGCTCTCGTCGATCGCGGTCACGATGCCCTGCATATCAGCCGAGACCGTGCTCCGCGGGTACGCTGCCGCGACGTTTCCGTCTGCGTCGAACAGGAGCGTGATGTAATCCTTGAGCTTCATATCTTTGAAGAAGGCCGCGGCGCTGTCGGAAATCCGGAACGAATTGCCGTATACCTTGACCTCCTGCGGATAGCTGACGGTTGGGCCGCCCTCACTATAGCGGCCGCTCACACGGGTATCCGAGACCAGCGCCTGTCTGTTCGCGGCGTCGAGCGTCACGACATCATACTTTTTCAGGCCGGACGGGTCGATGACAGCCCCATTCTTGACGATCTTGTATTCGCTCGGGATGTTTGCCGAGGTGGCAATACCGTAAACGAAGGTGTTGGCGTGAGAAATACTCGTGCCGGGCAGGACAGCCAGCAGCGCAAGCGAGCCGTATTCGTTGTAGTAAGCGTGCAGCGTGTCACCCGGCAGAATGGACGACCAGACCTCGGCCAGCGATTTGAGCTTGCTGTCCTCGGCAGAGCTGTCGCGCGAAATATAAGTCGGCGTGTCGCGGTTCGGCCGGAAGGCGCCGGTTTTGGTCACGATGCGGTCAGCGGCTGCATTTACGACCTCGTAGGTCTCCTGTCTGCTCGCGGTGTCGGGTACGACGCCGACGGCGACGTTATCGCCCTTTTTGCCAATAACGAGCGTGCCGTATACGCCGATCAGGCTGCGGTCGAGTTTGCCTGCGGTCTTGCGCGCAGAGAGCGTGCCGTTTTCATAGAAAAGCGCTTCGTCTGCCGCAAGCGAGCTGTCGGTTTCGCTGGTTTCGAGGAGAATGCAGTTTTCAACCGTCGAGGATGAAACACGGCTGATGAGGGGCGAGCCCTCCTGTCCGTCCGAGCGCGTCGAGGTGCCGAGCGTATTGAGCAGCATGGTCGCGGCGTCCGCACGGGTGACAGGTGTTTTGGCGTCCTTGATGGACACGCCCTGCGTCAGGCCGAGTGCGTTCGCCTGCGCGATGTAGTCCGCCGGCCAGAACGGGCCGATGTCGCTCTCCTTGTAGCCGAGCATGCGAAGCAGCATGGTGCATACCTCGCCGTAGGTCAGCTGTCTGTCCGGACCGAATGTGCCGTCGGCATAGCCGCGGATGATGTAGTTGTCCTTGAAATCCGGGTGGTGGAGCGCCGCATTGACGTATCGCGCCGCCCAGTGCGAGGCGTGCACATCCGGGAAGATCGTGTAGCTGGCATAGGGACTTGCATCGTCAATGCCCATGGCGGTGACGGCGAGCTTGCAGAATTCTGCCCGGGTCAGCGGACGGTTCGGCTCAAAGCGATTGTTTCCTGTGCCCTGCATGATGCCGAGCGAGCCGAGAATGGAGGCTGTCTGCTGAAGTGAGCCGCTCGAAATATCACTGAAAGCCGCTCCGGCAGGTGCCGCCGTAAGAGCCAGTGTCAGACACAGGCTGATAAAACGTTTTTTCATATCTATTCTTACCTTTCTCTTATTGCGTGCGCAGCGCATCGACCGGCTGAAGATTGGATGCCTTGTTGGCAGGGTACAGACCGAAGATGATGCCGAGCAGAGCGGAAAACAGAAACGCACCGAGCACAAGACCCACACTTGGCAGCACGGTGAACTGTTCTACGTTCGGCAGATACATATTCTGCTGGAGCTGACGGGCAAGCATGAACCTGCCGAGCACCGCCGAGGCAAAGCAGCCGAGCACAATGCCGATGATGCCGCCGCAGCAGCTCACGACCGCCGCTTCCACAAGGAACTGACCGATGATGTCGCGCTTGCGCGCGCCGATCGCCATGCGGATGCCGATTTCTCGTGTGCGCTCGGTAACGGACACGAGCATGATATTCATGATGCCGATGCCGCCGACCAGAAGCGAGATGCTCGCGATGCCGCCGCCGAGCAGCGCCATCAGGTTGCTCGAGGCCTCCTGCTGCTGCTGAGACTGACTGTTCGAGTAGGCGCTGAAATAGCCGCCGTTTACCTCGCAGCGCGGCTGCATGAACTCCGGGAGCGTCTGTTCGGTGAGCGTCTGGATGTCCTCGGCATTTTCGGCCTTGATGATGTACTGATGGTCGCTCATGCCCTGTGAGCTCATCATCAGGCTTTGCAGCGTGTACGGCATGATGAGCATCTGATCATTCGTGTTGAGCTTGCCGCCGTATTTGCCTGCATAAACGCCGACAATCTCGAAGCTCTTGCCGCCGATGCGGAGCTCCTGTCCGATCGGGCTCATCGCGCCGAAGAAATACTTGCGCAGCGTCTCGCCGATCACACATACCCGTGCGCGGCTCTTGCAGTCCGCCTCTGTCAGGTCGCGCCCTGCAGAGATCGACATGCTCGTAACCTCACCGTAGTGTTCGTTGACGAAATACATCTGAAGATAGCCGCTGTCCGAGCCGTTCGAGTCCATTTTCTTGCTGCGGTACTGCACGCCGCCGTTCTGCCAGTCCCAGTACTGCGACTGCGGCGACCATGCGGCGACCTCATCGAGAGAATCAAGGTATTCCTCGAACTCCTGCCAGTCCTTGTTACGCGCGCCCCAGGCGTAGACGTCGATGCGGTTCGCGCCCATCGCCTCGTACTGGAGCTTTTGCAGCTTGGTCGTGCCCTGGATGGACGCGACGATGGCGATGACGGACGCGACGCCGATGATAATGCCGAGCATGGTCAGCAGCGAGCGGATCTTGTTGTTGAGTATGGATTTGAAAGCCATGCGAACGGTCTGAGTCCAGTTCACATCCTCACCCCCTCGCTCGCCCGGTCGCTGACGATGCGGCCGTCCTGAATGGTGACGATTCGTTTTGCCATCTGTGCGAGCTTGTTGTCGTGCGTGATGAGGATGATCGAGGTGCCTTCCTCATTGAGCGCGGTCAGCTTGCGCATAATGTCGAGGCCCGAGGCGGAGTCCAGATTGCCGGTCGGCTCGTCCGCCATGATGATGGGCGGCTTTGCCGCCACGGCGCGTGCGATAGCAACGCGCTGCTGCTGGCCGCCGGACATCTCACCCGGGCGGTGATCCATGCGCTTTTCGAGCCCCACCGAGCAGAGCGCGTCAGCGGCAAGCTGTCTGCGCTCCTCCCTGCCGATGCCGCGGTAAATGAGCGGCAGCTCGACGTTCTCGATCGCTGTCAGCGCCGGAATTAGATTGAATCCCTGAAAAATGAAGCCGATCTCGCGGTTTCGAATGCCTGCGAGTACGGAAGGCTTCATGTCGCTCACCGGCTGCCCGTCCAGATAATAGGTCCCGTAGGTCGGAATATCCAGACAGCCGAGAATGTTCATCAGCGTGCTTTTGCCCGAGCCGGACTGACCGAGAATGCACAGAAATTCGCCCCACTGGACGGAAAGCGAGATATTGTCGAGCGCACGCACTTCGTTTTCGCGTCCCTCGTTGTATATCTTGCTCATCTGCTGTACATCGATCAGCAGCTCGCTGCGCTCCTCACCCCCTTGTTCGGAGCGCATGGAAAACGTATTCTCCCTCCACATATCACTGCCTCCTGTTATCCCATGCCCATGGCATTCATATCGGCGTAGAGATCGGTCGGTCCCGCAAGAAATACCGTTGTTCCTTCGTCAATGCCCCACAGGATTTCGGTGTTGGTCGAGTCGGCAATGCCGATTTCGACAGGCACAAGCTGGAATCCGTCCGGAATGCCCTCGGTGCCCTCCGGGATGGGGATGGTCTCGTCAAACGGGATTTCATTTCCGTTTTCGTCGGTCAGCGGCTTTGCAAATACCGCAGTTCCCTCCTCTGTGTTGACGATAGCCGAGGACGGAACGGTCAGACAGTCCTCGGAAGAGGCTGTCGTGATCTTGTAGTCGACCGTCATGCCGCTGTGGATGGACTGACCGTCGATCGGATCGACCGAGATGACCGCCGAGAAGGTCGGCATGCTGCCCTGCCCGCCGCTGGAGTTCTTGTCCGGCTCGAGCGCAACCGACTCGACCGTGCCGGTCAGCTCAAGCTGCGAGCCGTCCGAATTATACATGCTCATGGTCGCCGGCTGGCCAGTCTGTACCGCGCCCATATCGGTGGACATGATGGAAGCATTGACGATAATATTGCTCAGATCAGCGACAACAACGAGCGGGTCGGCGCCGCTGACCTCCTGATCCTCTACGGCATTCATTGTAACGACGACGCCGTCGATCGGAGAGACGACGGTCGCCTGCGCGATCAGCAGCTGAAGCTCGGAAATGCGGGCCTGCTTGTCCGCAACGGCAGTCTGCGCGGAAACGACCGTGCTCTGCGCAGAGGAGATCGAGCTCTGGGCGTTCTTTACCTCGTCCTGGAGCGCGTCGCTCGTCATGCGCATAATTGCCGCGCCTGCGGAATAGTTTCCTGTGCCGCTGTATGCAGTGATCGTGCCGGAGACCTTACTTGTCACAGCAATTTCGCTGATGTATTCGAGCGAACCGGACTCCGCCGGATAGATCACGCCCGCAGCTCCTGCGTTTACGGTCGCGGTCGCGGCCATTCCCTTGGTGAGCGTGCCGGGGTTGTTGACCGTGATATTAACGCGCACGAGCTTTACGCCGTCGCTCGATATGTGGCTGCTCGACTCCACGCTGCTGACCGTGCCGCCGACCTCGCTCATCGCGGACGGAATGGAGACCGATGCGTACTGTCCGGCCTTGATCGAACCGCTGTATGCCGCGCTGAAGTAGATGGACAGCTTCATCTGTCTGTCGTTTACCATGCAGCCGAGCGTCTGACCCTCGCTGATCTGCTCGCCGACACGGTAGGTCGTCGCATTGCCGTTTGAATCGGCCGCCGCCACAAACCGGCCGGTGATCGGCGCGGTAACATTGAGATGGTTGAGCTTGTTCTGCGCGGAAACGAGCGCATTCTGCGCCTGCGTTACCGTGTTCTGCGCCTCTGCAACGGTGCGCTGCGCATCGACAAGCTCTTTCTGCGCGGCATCGAGCTCCTTGCGCGTTTCAGTCGGATCGACCGCAACGAGAAGCTGACCGGTAACGACCTCATCGCCCTCGGTGACAAGAACCTGAGAAACCTTGCCCTTGATGTCGCGGCCGAGCTCCTCACGCTTGCGGGCTGAGGTCGTGCCGCTGCCCTCGACGTAGGTTTCAAGCGTTCCGCGCGTCGCCTCGGCCGTCTGGATCGTGGTGTCGCCGGTATCGGTCTGCCGCGCGTGTCTGACGAAAAATACGCCTGCTGCGGCTGCGATCACGACAAGTCCCGCTGCGATGGCGATACGCGCCTTTTTGTTCAGCTTTTTTTTGCCCTTGTTCATCTTGTCTGCGTACCGGTTGCGTCTGGGCGCAGGTGCGTTCTGCGCTGACGGCCCGGCTTCCGGCTTCACGGCAGCTCCCCCATTGTCCGCCGTCTCGTTGGCGGCGTTTACCGCCGCGCTGTCGAGCTTTTTCGTCTGCTCAAGCGGATCGGAGCCGCCGGGCTTTCGTCTGCCCGTTTTTTTCTCATCGCTCATTTGAAAAATCCTTTCTATCCTTTGCCTTTACTGTGTGTTTTTCAGCCAGTCCGCGAAGAAAGCGCGAACCTTGTCCGGCAGTGCGTCGAGCGCGCCGTCGTTGACAAATACGCGGTCATACTGATAGCCGGCTACGCCGTCATCCGAGCGGTTGCCGAGCGCACCGCGTGCCTGCTCCAGTGCAGGACGGGTCACGAGCAGCGTGCGGCATTCCTCGCCTGCGGCCTCCCGAAAACGGGCGATCTCTTCCGGCTCACGGATATGTACGAAAAGCAGCTGCTCATCGCTCCGGCGGAACGCTTCAAGCTGCTCTGTGCAGTAGCGGAACGGAAGATCGTTGAATTCGGAGCAGCTCTGCTTGAGCTCGGAAAGAAAACGTCGGGACGCCGGGGTTTTGACACCATCCCAGCCTGCGGCGCGTGCGACCTGCAGAATGGGCGTGATGGACGAGATGTTTCTCGTCTTCCAGAAGGCGGCTGCTGCCTCGCATACCGTATCCTTTCCGACTCCCCCGCTGCCGTTTATAATGACTACCAGTTTGTCCACGCGGACACCTCCAAACAACTGTCGACAGCCATGAAAAAATGACTGTATTCTTACATGTAAAGTGTACCACAACCACCTCTTTCTTTCAAGCCGGGCGGACGAATTGTCACCAACTTTTAAGACGGCACAGGGGCATCTCCGTCTGCTGCGCGGAAATGCCCCTGTTTGTCACAATATGATGCAGATCAGACCGCCTGCGTTTTCGTTGATGATCTTCTCGAGTGTTTCACGTATCTTGCTGCGCGCGTCATCCGGCATACGGCTGAGCTTGTGGCTCAGTTCCTCCCGCACCAGCTCGCTGAGCGATTTGCCGAAGATGTTAGTTTCCCAGATCTTTTCGGGCGCGTCGCGAAACTCGCTGAGCAGATAATGCACAAGCTCCTCAGACTGTTTTTCCGAACCAACGATCGGATTGACCTCAGCGCGGATGTTGGCGCTCAGCAGATGGATGGACGGCGCGGAGGCGCGCAGGCGCACACCGTAGCGGCCGCCCTGACGGACGATCTCGGGTTCCTCGAGCGTCAGCTCCTCGGTCGAGGGCATGACGATGCCGTAGCCGGTCTGCTGGACCTGATCGAGCGCGCCGTGCAGACGTTCATAGCGCTGCCGGATTCCGGCAAAATCGCGCAGAACGGAAATAAGGTCGGCGGCGTCCGTGATATGCACGCCGGTCTCCTGCTCCACGATGCCGTAGAAAACACTATCCGGGACTTCTGCGCGAATGCGTGCCGTGCCGCAGCCGAGATCGAGCTGCTGCGCTGCGGCGGATGCGATATACTCGCTTTCGCACAGCGTATCACAGATGCCGGCAAGATCGCGCATGCGGCTTTCAGATGAGGCGGCTTCGCGGATCGTGCGGTAGATGCTGCGCTGCACCTCGGACTGCGGCGGCAGGGCGGCAATGTAGCGTGGAAGTACGAGACCGAGCTCGCAGAGCGGAAATTCATATAAAACTTGCTGTAAAATTTCAGAGATACCGGTCTCGTTCAAATCTGCACAGTTTGCAGCGATCGGCTCGACGCCATACTGCTCGCGCACGAAGCTGCAAGCCTTTTCTGCGCGCTCCCCTGTCGGCTCCGAGGAATTCACGATCACGAGAAACGGCTTGCCGAGCTCCTGCAGCTCCTTGATGACGCGCCGCTCAGCCGGGATATAGCTTTCGCGCGGAATATCGGTAAAGCTGCCGTCTGTCGTGATGACAAGACCGATCGTTGAATGCTCTCCGATGACGCGGTGGGTGCCGATCTCCGCAGCTTCTGCAAGCGTCATCGGCTCCTCCCGCCACGGCGTCGAGACCATGCGCGGCGTATCATTCTCCATGCTGCCGAGCGCCCCCTCGACCAGATAGCCAACGCAGTCCACGAGCCGCACGCGGCAGACGCCGCCTTCGGGAAGTGCGATCTCTGCCGCCTCCTCGGGCACGAATTTTGGCTCGGCAGTCATAATGGTGCGTCCGGCGCCGGACTGCGGCAGCTCGTCACGCGCCCGCTCCCGTTTGTACATGTTTTCCATGCCGGGCAGGACCATGGTCTCCATAAAGCGCTTGATAAAGGTTGATTTGCCGGTGCGAACCGGCCCGACGACGCCGATGTAAATATCACCGCCGGTTCGCGTGCTGATGTCGTGATAGATTCCGTTCTCCATACGCTACCACCTTTCAGATCCGCAGCGGAACGAGCAGCATGGTGTCCGAAACAGCTGCCGTGTCAGATGGCAGGTCGTTCGCCGCGCAGATCGCCGCCCGTGTGCTTCCGCAGTCCTTTGCAATATCCCACAGCCGTGTTTCCCCCGCGATATGGCGCACGAGCAGCGTCACGCCCGTGTCCGCCTGCCGTGCTGTCTGCTCGACCGAGCACAGATGGCGCAGCGTCAGCGGTGTCTCGCGCTCGCACTCTCCCTCCGCTGTAACGGTCAGCGTCAGTCCGCGCTCCCCGACCGTCTGCGCACGAACGGACAGCGACGGGCGCAGACAGGTGCCAGCTTCGATGCCGGTAAAGGTCAGCGGCAGGACACGCTGCACACTGCAAAGGCGTTGTTCATCGTCGAGACAGAGCACCTGCACCGAGGCGGAGATCTGCAATCCCTTTTCTGCCGCCCGCACGCCGCAGCATACCGCATCCGCACAGATCACATGAGAGATATGCGCCGCGGTCTGGATGCTTTCGACGGATTCGGCAGAAAACGGCTGCGGCTCCGGGCTGCTGTACAGGCTGGCACTGTCCTCCCGGGTCTTCAGCAGGACGCCCGGCAGATAAAAATCCGTAATGCAGTGCAGCGTATGACTGCGCCGCAGCAGGACCAGTGCGTCCGCATTCACTGTGCAGGACAGCGAATGGTCGGCTGCGATGCGGCATTCGAGACTGCGTACCGTGAGCTGCGCGTCGGGCGTATCCTCCTCGACCGCTCCCGTCAGTTCGAATACCTGCGTAAAGGGTGTGGTTTTACTGATCGTGCGGACCGCTTCGTCAAGCTGCATCACCAGACACCGCAGAGCCGCCTCTCCGCGCACGACGATGCGGTCGCGCATCGCGCGGCATTCAGTGATCTGCAGCGTACAGGATTGCTTGAGAAGCGAAAGACCGTCTGTTTCCTCGACCGGGATGTCCTCCAGAACGGAGAACGAAAAAAGCTGCGCTTCGTCGGGCAGAACCGCTTCACAGGTCTCCGAAAGCAGCTCGAGATGATCGTCTGTAATGTTTTCTGTATAATCGCAGGCTGTTTTGTCGTAGCATTCGGCTGTCAGTACAAGATCGGCCGCAATGCTCAGCTTGCGGCTGTTGACGACCGAGGCCTCGACCGCGCTCACACGGCATTCCACCAGACAGACCGAGCTGCTGTCGAGCTGCGCACATTCTTCGATGTGCGCGAAGCTGAGCGGCACCTCCAGACGCCGCAGACCGCCGCCGTTTTCCGGCTCGTACAAAATGACCGTCTGAACCGTGCCTGAGATAAGAAGGCGGCCGTTCTGCGGTGCGTGATCTCCGATGGCGGCCGTTCCGCAGGCATACACGACACGCCCTACATCAGGAAAAGCATCCGGCACAATGCAGTCCGCTGTTTCGGTACAGGCGCTTGTCTGCGCCAGCTGCCGCCTGCAATAGACAATGCGTTTCTGCTCCAGTTCCATTCTTGAAATCTCCTCCTTTGCACTGCTGCTCCTGTCAATACGGTATGTGAGCCGTGAAAAAGATATGACAGTTGATTGACAAGGCATACAGCAGCCGATATAATGGAGAAAAGGAGGCATTTCGGATGAAAGATAAGCTTAATGCCGTAAAAACAGTACTCTGTGCGGTGTTCGCTGCCGGCTGCGCCGTGCTCGGATTTTTCTTCTGGGACGCATCTGACCGCGCGGGCGCTCTGCTTGAGGAGAACGATGCACTGCGCGAGCAGCTTTCTGTTACGCAGAGCGACGCGAAAAATGCCGCTGCCGCTGCTGCTGAGCTTCAAGAGCAGGTAGATGAAATGACCGCGCAAATCGATGAGCTGAACAGCCGGCTGGAGCAGGCGGCGCAGTCCGGCGCGGACGCAGGAGCGGCAGGACCGATGGTCTACGTTACGCCGTCCGGCTCAAGGTACCATAACGAGGGCTGTCAGTATATCGGAAAGCGTGCGGTGCAGATGCCGCTTGCTGACGCGAAAGAGGCAGGATATACTGCCTGCGCGAAATGCGAATAATAGAGATGACACACTTAGTCCCACATCTAACACCCCCAAAAAACCCTAAAAAACCGCATTCCGGCGAATAAAGTCGAAATCAGCAAAACCGAGCATCAGAACATTCACAGCCGGAATAAAAGAAAAAGTTCCGCAAACAAAGCTGTTTACAGAACTTTTCGTCTGGTCCGAGTGACAGGATTCGAACCTGCGGCATCCTGCTCCCAAAGCAGGCGCGCTACCAACTGCGCTACACCCGGATATATCGGCATTTAACACCATAGTAGTATATCAAATAGGACGCGCTTCTGTCAAGCATCTGATACGATTGAGTAAAAAAATTTCTCCATGCGGTAAAGATGATTGACATTTATCATAAAAAAGAATATCATTTTATGTATATTTCCCACAACGGGAAGGGAGGAATAATATGAGCCGTTTATCAATCGAGACACCGGGACGTGCAGAAACCGTTGTCGAGGGGCTTTATCGCGACGTAGAAAGGCGTATCAGCGCAAGTCCTCCGGGACTTTGTCCGGTGGATATGGCGCTTTCGTTCCTGCGCCTGAGCCATGCACAGACCTGCGGCAAATGTGTTCCGTGCCGCATTGGTCTGGGTCAGCTGACCGAGCTGCTGGAAAGCGTGCTGGACTCGACTGCGACGCCGGAGACGATTGACCTTATTGAAAAGACCGCGCGCGTTATTCAGGACACGGCGGACTGCGCCATCGGCTACGAGGCGGCGCGCATGGTGCTCCAGGGCGTGCAGGGCTTCCGTGACGACTATATGTCGCATGTTGAGCATGGCCGCTGCCTGTTCGGCTGGGACCATCCGGTACCCTGTGTGGCGCTCTGCCCTGCCGGCGTCGATATTCCGGGCTATATCGCGCTCGTGCGTGCGGGACGTTATAATGATGCGGTTCGTCTGATCCGCAAGGACAACCCCTTCCCCACGGTCTGCGGCTATGTCTGCGAGCATCCGTGCGAGGCGCGCTGCCGCCGCAGCATGGTGGACGACGCGGTGAACATCTGCGGCATCAAGCGCTTTGCGTGCGATCACGCGACCGATATGACGCCTCCGCCCTGTGCGCCGTCCACCGGAAAGAGCATTGCCGTTATCGGCGGCGGTCCGGGCGGTCTGTCTGCGGCTTATTTTCTGTCGTTGATGGGACACAGGGTCGTTGTATACGACCAGCGTCCGCAGCTCGGCGGCATGCTGCGATACGGCATTCCGGACTACCGTCTGCCGCAGGAAAAGCTGGATCGCGACATCGAGTTTATCCTCTCGACCGGCATCGAGGTACATACTGATACCGCAATCGGCCGTGATATTGAGTTCTCCGAGATCGAAAACCAGTATGACGCGGTTTACATCTCCATCGGCGCGCATAACGACAAGAAGATCGGCATCGATGGCGAAAACAGTGTCGGCGTTCATGCGGCGGTGCAGCTGCTGCGCGACATCGGTGAGGGCCGCGTGCCCGACTTCCGCGGAAAGCGCGTCTGCGTCATCGGCGGCGGCAATGTCTCGATGGATGCGACCCGTACTGCGCTGCGTCTCGGCGCGGCGTCTGTCACCTGTGTCTACCGCCGCCGCATCTCGGATATGACCGCGCTGAACGAGGAGATCGAGGACGCACAGGCAGAGGGCTGTCAGATCCTTCAGCTTCAGGCGCCCGACCACATCGAGGCGGACGAGAACGGTCATGTTGCCGCGCTCTGGACGCGCCCGCAGGTCATCGGCCCCTATGGCTCGGACGGCCGTCCGCGGCCGTATGACGCCGATGCACCGCTGCTGCGCACGCCGTGCGACATCGTTATCGTTGCGATCGGTCAGGCGATCGACGCCCGTCCGTTTGCACAGGTCATGCCGCTCGAGCGCGGCAAGATCAAGGCTTCCTCGGACGCCTTCGTCCCCAATACGCCGCACGTATTCGCAGGCGGCGACGCAGTTACCGGACCTGCGACGGTGATCCGTGCGGTAGCAGCCGGCAAGGTTGCAGCTGCGAACATCGACGCGCATCTCGGGTTCCATCATGTCATCCAGTCTGATGTTGAAATCCCGGCACCCCATCTGACCAATCTGCCGGCCTGCGGCCGCATCGAGCTGCACAACCGTCCGTTTGAGGAGTGCGTGGGCAACTTTGAGCTGGTCAAGTGCGGCATGACCGAGCAGGAGGTGCAGCAGGAGACCTCGCGCTGCCTGCGCTGTGATCATTTCGGCTACGGTATTTTCAAGGGAGGTCGAACGAACAAATGGTAAACCTGACAATAGACAAGATCGCGGTATCTGTACCCGAAGGCACGACCATTCTGGAAGCGGCGGCCTCTGTCGGCATTGAAATTCCGAGCCTGTGCTATCTCAAGGACATCAATGAAATCTCCGCCTGCCGCGTGTGCTGCGTTGAGGTCGAGGGCGAGGGCAAGCTCGTCCCCTCGTGCAACAATGTCGTTCAGGAAGGAATGGTGATCCATACCAATACGCCGCGCGTGCGCGAGGCGCGCCGCACCAATGTTGAGCTGATTCTATCGCAGCATGACAATAAGTGCGCGACCTGTGTCCGCTCCGGTTCGTGCCAGCTTCAGAAGATCTCGAACGATCTCGGCGTGCTGTCCGTTCCGTACAAGAGCGACCTCGCGGTCGGCAAAAAGAGCTTCTGGACGACAACGTTCCCCCTCTATCGCGACATCAACAAGTGCATAAAGTGCATGCGCTGCGTTCAGGTATGCGACAAGGTGCAGTCGCTCTCCATCTGGGACGTCAGCGGTTCCGGCTCGCGCACGACCATTGACGTTTCCGGAAACCGCTTTATCAAGGAGGCGGACTGTTCGCTGTGCGGCCAGTGCATCACCCACTGTCCCACCGGCGCTCTGCGCGAGCGCGACGACACAGCCAAAGCGTATTCCGCTCTTGGCGCTGAGGGCAGGCTCACGGTCGTTCAGATCGCTCCGGCAGTGCGTGCAGCATGGGGCGAAGCCTTCGGCATGCCGACCGGCAGAGCCACGGTCGGTCAGCTCGTTGCGGCGCTGCGCAGTCTGGGAGCGGATTATGTATTCGATACGACGTTCTCGGCCGACCTCACTATCATGGAGGAAGGAACGGAGCTGCTCCAGCGTCTCAATGCCGGAGACCTCAAGGACCAGCCGATGTTCACCTCGTGCTGCCCCGGCTGGGTTCGTTTTCTCAAAAGCCAGTACCCGGAAATGACCGGACGCCTGTCTACGGCGAAATCTCCGCAGCAGATGTTCGGCGCGGTGGCAAAGAGCTGGCTGGCTCATCGCCTGGGCATCGAACCGGAAAACGTTTACAGTATTTCTATCATGCCTTGCATTGCAAAGAAAGCCGAGCGCGAGCTCCCCGGCATGCAGTCTGCCGGCGCGGGCAGTGATGTGGATCTGGTGCTGACGACGCGCGAACTTGCCCGTATCGTGCGCGCCGAGCACATTGATGTGGAGCAGCTGGCGGATTCTCCGTTCGACGATCCGCTTGGCAACGGCTCAGGCGCCGGCGTTATCTTCGGTGCGACCGGCGGCGTTATGGAGGCCGCGCTCCGCTCCGCATACTTCCTCACCACCGGTGAAAATCCGTCCGCAGATGCTTTCTGCGAGGTGCGTGCGGTAGAAAATGAGAGCCGTCCGTGGCGCGAGGCTGCGTTCGACCTCGCAGGAACGACCATTCACTGCGCGGTGGCGAGCGGTCTTGCGAACGCGCGCCATCTGATCCGTGCGATCAAACGGCGCGAGGTTCACTACGAATTTGTCGAGATCATGGCCTGCCCCGGCGGCTGTGCAGGCGGCGGCGGCCAGCCGGTAGATGGCAGTGACCGCGAAAAAGCGGCTGCGCGCGGCGATGTGCTGTTCTCGCTCGACGAAAAAGCAGAACTTCGTTTTTCGCACGAAAATCCGGCCGTAAAGGCGCTTTATAACGAATATCTGTCCGGTCCGTGCTCTGAACGGGCAGAAGAACTGCTGCACTGCGATCATTTTGCATGGCAGATGCCGCAGACAGGAATCCACGTTTAATCAATTATATAGAAAAGCCCTCGCAGAGAGAAGAAAGCTCTGCGAGGGCTTTTGCGACTTGCAAGGACCGTATTTCGCGCAAAGGCATCGTCATGTAAATGCGGCTGCGGTCAAAAGAAAAACCGCTCGTTTCAACGAAACAAGCGGTTTAATTTGGTGGAGACGGAGAGGATCGAACTCTTGACCTCCACACTGCCAGTGTGGCGCTCTCCCAGCTGAGCTACGCCCCCAAATCATCTGCCGATAATGACTATCAACACGATGATTATATACCATTTTTTACAGTCTGTCAACACAAAAAGGCAAAGTTTTTTATACGATGCCGAACAGGCGTCTGCCGTTTTCGGTCGTGATACGTTCGACATCCTCGACCGGCATTCCCTTGATCTCTGCAATCTTCTCGGCCATTCGGTAAATGTAAAGTGACGAATTTCGGCGGCCTCGGAACGGCTCGGGCGCCATGTAGGGCGAGTCGGTCTCGACCATCAGCCGCTCGATCGGCACCTCGCGGATGACTTCGATCGCTTTTTTCGCATTTTTAAAGGTGATAACGCCGGTGAAGGACAGATAATAGCCGCGCTCAAGCAGCTCACGCGCCATTTCAACGTGACCAGCATAGCAGTGATATACTCCGATCACATCGGGATAGCGGCGCGTGATCTCCATGCAGTCGGCGTGGGCATCACGGTCATGGACAATGACCGGCAGCTTCAGCTCGCGCGCCAGCTCCATCTGACGAGCGAAAACAACCTGCTGCCGTGCGCGCGCACGCTCTTCCTTCTCCCAGTAATAATCCAGACCGATCTCTCCGATGGCACGAACACGAGGCTCGCTCTGCGCGAGTGTGCGGATTTCATCCAGTGCCTGCGTCCATCCATCCTCGATATTCTCCGGATGCAGGCCGACCGCAGCATAAACAAACGGATAACGGTTTGCGTAGCTGACTGCCTTACGTGAGGTTTCTGCATCGCAGCCGGGGTTCAGGATCAGACCGACGTTGTTTTCCGGCATGGACGCGAGCAGCGCGTCGCGGTCCTCGTCGAAGCGTTCGTCATCATAGTGCGCATGGGTATCAAACAGCATATTGTTCTCCTTAAATCCAGCCGAAATGCTTGCAGGCATTCCACAGGCCGTCCTTGTCTACGTCGGTCGTGATGTAGTCAGCTTTTGCCTTGAGCGCGTCTCGCGCATTTCCCATCGCAATGGACAGCCAGCCCTGACCGAACATACACAGGTCGTTCATGCCGTCGCCGAACACGACAATATCCTCGTCCGGGATATGGTACAGCTCCTGTACCTTTCGAATGCCGCGCTGCTTTTCTTTCGGCTCGACAAAAACGATTTCGGGGTTATAGCGGACGAGCGGCAGCTCGCCCGACCGCATCTGCTCCTCCTCGCCGATCGGACAGCGGAAATAAACCTTGTACAGATGGTCGAGGACGTGGTAATCGTATCTCGGATCCCAGAGTACGGGAAAATAGTTTTCCGGCGCGAGGGACAGATAATTCCTGTCGCTCGTCACGCACAGCTTTTCGTTTTCCGGTGAAATCGCCCACGGGATGCCGTTGCCCCGCAGCCAGTCCACGAAGCGGATACATTCCGCCGCCGGAAGCGACTGCATCTCGAGAATTTTTCCGTCGATGGTCACGCTCCAGCCGCCGTCCGCGACGATATTGGTAAAGCCGTAGCGATCCGCGACCGTTTTTGCGGATGCCTGAAGCCTGCCGGTGGCGATAGCAGTGAAATGCCCGGCCTGCCGAAGCAGGTCAAGGCATTTTACCGCACTCTCGGGCATCGTCGTAGTAAGGCCGGTGGATAATGTGCCGTCGATATCGAAAAAGAAATATTTTCTGCGCATATTTCCTCTCGAATATCAGACATTGAAGCGGAACAGCACGACATCGCCGTCCTGCATGACATATTCCTTGCCTTCGGAGCGAACGAGACCCTTTTCGCGTGCGGCCGCGAGCGAGCCGAGCTCGATGAGGTCCTTGTAGTTGATGACCTCGGCGCGGATAAAGCCGCGTTCAAAGTCGGAGTGGATCTTGCCGGCAGCCTGCGGCGCCTTGGTGCCCTTTTCGATGGTCCAGGCACGGACCTCCTGCTCGCCCGCGGTCAGATAGCTCATCAGACCGAGCAGATCGTAGCAGACCTTGATCAGGCGGTCAAGACCGGACTCGTGCAGACCCAGCTCGGACAGGAACATCTCCTTCTCCTCTGCGTCCATGCCTGCAATATCCTCTTCGAGCTTTGCACAGATCGGCAGGACCATTGCGCCCTCCGCGTCCGCGATAGCCTGTACAGCCTTGAGGCGCTCATTTTCCTTATCGTTGCCGGTAAAGCCTTCCTCGTCCATGTTGGCCGCATAGATGACCTTCTTTGCGGACAGCAGGTCGCTCTCGTTTACGACGCGGTCGACATCCTCGTCCTCGCCGAAGCCCTCAAAGGTGCGGGCGGTCTTGCCCTCCTCGAGATGTGCCTTGAGCTTTTCCAGAATGTCTACGTCGAGCAGCAGCTTCTTGTCTGCCTTGGCTGCCTTGCGCGTGCGCTCCAGACGGCGTTCCAGATGCTCGATGTCCGCAAGAATGAGCTCGAGATTGATGGTCTCGATGTCGCGCGCCGGATCGACCGAGCCCTCGACGTGAACGATGTTCTCGTTGTCGAAGCAGCGGACAACGTGTACGATTGCGTCGACCTCGCGGATATGGGACAGGAACTTATTGCCCAGACCCTCGCCCTTGCTTGCGCCGCGGACCAGACCGGCGATGTCTACGAACTCTACGACAGCCGGGGTGGTTTTCTTCGCGTGATACAGATCGGTCAGCGGCTGAAGACGCTCATCCGGTACCGCTACCATGCCGACGTTCGGGTCGATGGTGCAGAACGGGTAGTTCGCGCTCTCTGCGCCTGCCTGCGTGATCGCATTGAACAAAGTGGACTTGCCGACGTTAGGGAGACCGACAATGCCGAGTTTCATATGTTTTTCCTCCAAATTCTCTAAAGAGCACGGAAAGGCGGCTTCCAAAGGGCACGCTTCTCCCGTCTCATTTTTTGTCTTAGATTAGTATACCGCTTTTTCTGGCATTTTGCAATGTTTTGCGTTATACTATTGGCAGGTGCCTGCGGAAAATCCGTCTGCGCCGGGCGGCGAGCCGCTCTCTTGAATTCTGGAAAAGGTGATATATTATGCCATCCTATGCCACCTGTCATATTTTTGCTGCCACGGTGCAGCGCGTTACGAGCGATGCGGTCGCCCATATCATCGACTCGGCTCCTTCGGCCTACCGGTGGGGCGCGCAGGGAGTTTCGCCGCTGCGCATGTATCATGCACCGCTGCCGTCGCCGCTGCACCATGCTGCCGCTGAGCTGCGTACCCAGCCGCCCGCCCGGCTGTTCGAGGCGCTGTGCAGGGCGGCCTGCGGCGCACACAATACCGCCGCGCTCGCGTATGTATTCGGCTTCTGCACGAACTATGCGCTCAGCCGCGTGACGAGCCGCTTTATCGATGAGCAGGCCGACCGGCTTGTGACGTATATGCCCAGCCTCTCCGCTGCGGCGCGCCGTCAGCTGGCCGCGAGCGACATCGACGGCATCATGATCGAGGACTACATTGATACCGCGTCGGCCGGCTATGCGGCGTATCGTCTGCTGGATGCGGACGCGCCTGAATGCACCGCCGCCGCCCGTGTGCTCGCGCAGGCGGTGCATGCAACGCTCGGTACGCACGTCTCCCCTGCCGCCGTTTACCGCGGCATGCACGATATGCGGCATATTCTGCGCCTTGCACATGGCGGCGTGCCCGTGCGCAGCAGATTGCAGAAGCTCGAGCATCTGCTCGGAAGGAGCGGCATGGCCTCCTCGTTCATCCGGCCGGCGGAGCCGCTTGCGGCGGACTGTGCGAACCGCGAACATCGTCCGTGGCAGAGCGCAAACGGCGAGCGCACGGAATCGTTCGGCGATCTGTTCGATGCCGCTGTTCCCCTTGCTGTTTCGCTCCAGAGAGCGGTTCTCGATCGGTATTTCCAGGACAAGCCGCTTGATCCGCGGTTTTTCCCCTCGGATTTTAATGGAAATCCTGTGAAAAACGGAAAATAACCGGCTGATCGTCGGGAAATCAGACACGCTTTGACGATCCGGCGACAGGTTTCGTGTGACTTTATCCTTTCAAGTGCGTATGCTGTCATTGTTACCGAATTGTAACCAATGATCTTCTTGAAAGGAGGTATATGGACGGCTTCGGCTGTCCATACTGCCGTCATGCGAAACCTGTTATCTTTTTTGCTCGGGATTCTTTCCGACCTGCTCTACGTGTTTGTCTGTTTTGCGCTGTTCCTCGATCGCGCGGTCACATTTGTCTGGGACGCCCCGCTGCGACGGCGAACAGGCGGCGTTATACATGCACTCGCGCGAAGCCGCGCCGCCTCGGCGGCACTGATCTTCATTCCGTGCTTCCTGCTTCCCTTTTCACTCCTCACCCAGAAGGGCGTGCTCATTCTGGCAGGAGACAAGCCGCTCGGCTTTGTGCAGGATGCGGACATGCTCTCCGGCACGGTGCAGGAGCTCGAGGCGAGCGCCTCGGCAGCGTCCGGCGAAACCTATTCCCTTCCCTTCTCGCTGAGCACCCGCTCGATGCGTGCACCGCTTTGTGAATTTCTCGACGAGAACGCGCTGCGCACAGCGCTGACGGAGCAGAGCGGTGAACTGGACACGCTTGCGGTGATCTCGATCGACGGCACGCGCGCCGGCGTATGCCATAATGCCGAGGAGGCACAGACCCTGCTCGACCGCGTCAAGCGGCTTTACACCACGCAGGCTGACAGCAGCGCGGATTTCGTGCAGCAGGTTCATGTGGACAGCGTTGTTGCGGAGAGCCGTCTTGCAGGCGAGCCGCAGACGGTTTTTGAGACTCTGTCCGACCGCCTGGACGTCCGTGCGCGCCGCTCTGTCACCTACACCGAGACCATCCCTTTCGGCACGGTAACGCGCGAAAATGATGCAGAGTATCAAGACTACCGCGAGACCGTCCGGCAGGGGCAGACCGGTGAGGCGGTCGTGACAGCGGAGATCCAGACGCTCGACGGCGAGGAAAACGAACGCACCATTGTCGCACGTACCGTGCTGCGGAGCGCGTCGGACGAGATCGTCGAGGTTGGCACAAAAAATATCGGCATCGGCACCGGCAGCTTTGTGCGTCCGGTCTCGGGCTATACCTTTACCTCGGCGTTCAAGTGGCGCTGGGGACGGCTGCACAGCGGTGTCGATCTGGCGGTGCCTGAGGGAACGCCAGTCCGCGCGTCTGACAACGGAAAGGTCATTCTTGCAGAAAATTCTGGCGACGGCTACGGAAACTATATCATTCTCGATCATGGCAACGGCTTCAAGACTCTGTACGGCCATAATTCGGCGCTGTGCGTGTCGGTCGGAGACATCGTGTCACAGGGCGATCTGATCGCCTATTCGGGAAACACCGGCAACTCGACCGGCCCTCACCTGCATTTCGAGATTCATCTCGATGATGAAAAAGTAGACCCGGAGCGTTTTCTGTCCTTCTGACGCGCAAACACCCTGCATGCTTTTGTTTCATGCAGGGTGTTCTCTTTTTATTCTTGTGTTTTGTCATGCGGCTCGTCCGGAGAGCCGTCCGTCTGCGTCTCGGTTTCGGAGTCAGTCGGTGCGGAAGCGCCGGTCGGCTCCCAGTCGAAGTGCATCGGCTGCGGCTCGGGAGTCGCGAGATAATCGAACATGGCGATGAACGAGGTCTGGTAGTAGCCGTTCACAAAGCTGCCGACAACGAGGCCGACGCAGAGCGCCGCAATCAGAGACACTGCCATGACTGCAATGCCGAGGCCGCCGCCGATCACCGTCAGACCGAGCATGCCGAGCAGGAAGCACAGATAGACCGACGCGAGGGCGAGCAGGTTCCAGCCGAGAAAGCTGAGTTCAAAGATGAGAAGCGCGCCGAAGCGGCCGCGGAATACGTCGGAGGCATCACGGGTCGCATTCCAGACGCCGTACTGCTCGTTGTCATGCAGTACGACCCAGCCGGCGCTGTAGGTCATCAGCTTGATGCTGATCAGGAAGCTGACCAGCCCGTAAACTGCATAGAGTACGATCAGTCCGCCGGTCATGCTGTCTGGGCTTCCGGTCATGAAGCTCATCGCGGAAACCGCGACAACGCCGATCGTGAGCAGAACGGTCGGCGGAACGGTCCACATCAGACTGCGCAGGAACAGGCAGAACGACATGCGGATGCCTGTCCAGAGAGATGCACCCGAGGTGATCGGCTGAAGGACTGCGCCCGCGCCCGGACGGCCGCCGCGGGTGAGGTCGGTGTAGAACCGCATAAGGCCGAAGGTGAGCGGACCGGAAACGACGAGCAGCAGCAGCACAGCGGTAAAGAGACCGCTGCCTGTGCCGCGCAGCATCGTCTGCGCAACGGCGCTCTCATCCGCCCCTGCCACCAGCAGCGCAAAGGACGAGCCGAACATGGTCAGGTAAACGATCAGCATCAGCAGGATGATCGGCAGCGAATACAGCACATTTGCGCCGATGCAGGAGCCGAGATGCGCCGCGACATGCGCTTTGCATTTACGCTTGCATTCTTTTCTCTTCTGGGCATTCCATTCTTTCATTTTTCTCTTCCTTTCGGTCAGCTTCCGGTGCCGACGCATACTACCTCGTCGCGTTTGGAGTAGGTGGATTTGTTTGCGAGCACTTCGGTCGTCTTTCCGTTTTCCGTGATGACCTTATAGGTGCGCGTCGAGTAGCCGGTGATGCCCGAGGTCTCGACCTGTGTTTCTCCTGCTGCAAGCGAGCTGTCCTGCTTTTCGACTGTTTCCGGCTTGTAGGTTTCCAGCACCTCGGTACGTGTTGCGACCGTCTTATCGCTCGTTTTGGTGCCGATAATGGTCATGATCATCTGTCCGCCGGTCTGTTCTGCCAGGATCTTGATGGGATAGGCAGTGTTGTTCGCGAAACGGAAATCGAGATTGCCGTAGTCCACGGTCGCATCCTCGCCGAGCGGCGTGTAGGAAACGGTGAACGAGTGATTGTGACGCTCGACGACCTCCAGATCCGCGCGCAGCACGGCCATATAAAGCGTCGAGGAGGGCTGGCATACGCCGCCGCCGAATTCGTCGATGATCTTGCCGCCCGAGTAAGCGTGCGCCTCCTGATAGCCGCGCGCCTGTGTGCGTTCGCCGACGACTGTGTTGTAGGAGAACACATCGCCCGGATTCAGGATCGTACCGTTGATGGCCTTGGCGGCCAGACGGACATTGTTCGTGCGCGGTGCGTTGCCCTCGTTGAGGTTGGTTGCGGTACGGGCGAGCGTATCGCGGAACAGACGTTCCCTGAGGACCGCCTCCGTGATCGTCGGTTGCGTGATGGTGACCGGAATGGAGTAGCTTGCCTGCGAGCCGTCACCGATGATCTCCTTTGCTTTTTCAACATCGAACTGCACGCCGGACTTGCCGGGGATGATGGTCTTGCCGTCCTCCTTGCTGACGGTCGCGTTGACCGGACTGCCGGTGACATCCTCTGCAATTTTGTCGATGTCGATGGCAGGCGCAGCGGTCACATCGGTCGAGACCTCATAGGGTTTGAAATCCATCAGCTCGATCTGCGCGGTGAGCGCCTGTTCGACAGCGGAGGTATCGAACTGCACGCCAGGCGTACCGGACTGAATGACGAGGTTTTCCCCGTCGAGCTTCCATGCCGGTGCGACCGGCTCGGTAAGCGCCTCGGCGGCGATCTCCTCGAGCTGGGCTTTCAGACCCGCTTCATCGACCGAAGCGTCCAGACGGGTATCGCAGCCATCCCGCATCGCGCTGATGATCGCTGTCATGCGCGCGAGCGGCCCGCCCTCGCGGCCGACCTTCCATGCGTTTTCCGCAGACTGGATATCGTCTACGCCGCTCAGAACGTTCTCGACCGGAATATCATAATCCGCATCATAGATCGTGAGCGTGAGCTTTTTACCCTGATAGAGCGGCTTGCTTTTTATGGCAATCTGCTGTGCGGCTTCATCGCGCGACAGACCGCCGACGTCGATCGAGCCGACTGTCACGCCTGGGAAAATGTTCGGATAGAAATAAACTGCGCCGAGCGCGCCGCCTGCGAGCAGCACGAGCAGGACGAGGATAACGATGAGCGCGGCGGGAATGCGGCGTTTTCTGGGGGGAGCCGCAGCGGTCTTTTCTGCTTTTTTCTTATCTGTTTTGATGAGGTGCGCGCCCTTTCTGGGTTTGCCGGAATGGAATGCCATGGTGATCTCCTTTTATTCATGCGCAGAGCGGCGCGGCCGTCTGTCTGCGTGAGAGTTTATGCGATGCCTGCGTCCGAAAGACACAGGGACTATCATTTTATTATATACTGCTGTGCGGAAAGGTGCAACAACAAATCGGTATCAGAATGTTTTTCGCCGCCGCCTCATAAGATGACAGCATGAAAGGAGGCGGCGAACATGGCGGCAAGGCAGAGAAAACACCGTGAGACACACGGAAAGGGCTTGTTTTTCGTCACATTATGCCTGCTTGCGGCTGGAGTGGTCAAGTACAGCAGTTTCCCTGCTGCGGCCGAGTTCCGTGCACGGGCGGCTGAGGCGCTTGCCGGTGCGCCGGGAATGGAGGAAGCACTCGGTGTCTTCGGCGGACGGACGGAAAACGCCGCGGCGGTCAGCGGTGATGCGGGATACGCGGCATCCTCGGGCGGTGCGGACGACATCCTCGGACGTGAGCAGACGCAGTTCCCGGACACGGCGGACGAGACCGTCTATTCGATCGGCTTTCATTATGTTCTCCCGGCGAAGGGCACGCTTACATCGTCTTTCGGTGAGAGGCTGAGTCCGCTCACCGGTGAGCCGGGATTTCACTACGGCGTGGACATAGCGGCCGATGAGGGCACGCCGATCGAGGCGTTTGCCGATGGAACGGTCCGTGAGACCGGAGAGTCGAGCTACGGAAAGTACCTGATCGTCGATCATGCGGACGGATTTTCGACGCTGTATGCGCATTGCAGCAGCATTTCCGTCGAGGTGGGAGAAAAAGTCAGCTGCGGCAGCGAGATTGCCCGTGTCGGTCAGACCGGCAATGCAACCGGTCCCCATCTGCATCTGGAGATCTGGCGAAACGGCGCGGCGCTCGACCCGGCGGATTACCTGACAGAGCTGTAGCATGGGCAGAGTAAACGTGCGCGACGGCTTCTGGGTGCTGCTCGCGGCGCTCTGGTGTGTGGACGAGGACAATCTGCTTCCGCTGTTCCTGACGGCAGCGCTCGTGCATGAGGCCGGGCATGCGGCTGCCCTGTATCTTGCAGGCGGCCGTCTCCGGCAGCTGACGCTGACCGCCTGCGGCGCGGTCATGCAGGCCGCGCTTCCCTGCGGCCGTTTCGCCTGCGCGGCAGTCAGTCTGGCCGGGCCGACGGCTGGTTTTGCGCTGACGATCGCGGCGAGGGCCTGCGGCGGATGGCGTCTTGCCGGTGCAAGCGCGCTGCTCAGCCTGTTCAATCTGCTCCCCCTCCCTCCGCTCGACGGCGGCATGGCGCTCGCGTATCTCTCGGACGGCGGATTTCCGCGCGTTCGGGGTGTCCTTGTCGCGCTCAGCGGTGCGGCGCTGCTGCTCAGCGGACTGCTCTGTCTGCGGAACGATGGCGGATGCTGGGTACTGCTCACAGGCACGGCAATATGTATTTCAGCACTTCGCATGAAAAAATACAGCGAAATATGTGTATTTTAACCGGTTTCTGTGCGGCATTTTGCATAGTTTTTCCGAAAAACGGCGGTTTTGCATGGCATAGCCTTGCATACGGGCGGATTATGTTGTAAAATTACAGATATACAGACCCCGGGTGCGTCTCGGATCGATACAGGCTTTCTGGAACGGAGGATTTATGTTTCACGTCGGTGACAAAGTCGTTCATCCATTGCACGGTGCAGGAGTGATCGAAGGCATGGTCGAAAGGACCATTGATGACACTCCGGCATGGTATTATGTCCTGCGCCCTGCGTTCGGGGACACCGAGCTGTTTCTGCCGGTGGACGGCTGCGGCAGACTCGGAATCCGTCCGGTTTGCAGCCGGGAGCGCGCCGAGAGGTTCCTTGACGGACTGGATGCGATAACGTGCAGCGAAAGCAAAAGCTGGAACCAGCGCTACCGCGAAAACATGCAGCATATCCGTTCGGGCGACCTCTGTGAGGTTGCACAGGTCATCAAGAGCCTGTCTGTGCGGGACCGTGCGCGCGGTCTGTCCACGGGTGAGAAAAAGATGCTCGAACAGGCCATGCAGATACTGGAGTCTGAGCTTGCGTTTGCGCTCGATCGTCCGGCGGAGCGTATCGCAGAAATGCTGCGTGAGCATCTGTGCCGCTGAGCCTGCGGCAAAAAGAAAAGCTTTATCAGGGAAAAGGCTTTGCATGCGCAGAGTCTTTTTTCGATTTCTGCAAGGAGAAATGAATATGTCAACTGAAAATCAGTCTGTCTGTGCGGTCGTTGTTGCGGCCGGCTCGTCGCGGCGCATGGGAGGCGAAAACAAGCTGCTGCTCCCGCTCTGCGGAAAGCCCGTACTCGCGCATACGCTGACGGTGTTTCAGATGTGCGGCGCCGTTCGCGACATCGTACTGGTCTGCCGCGAGCAGGATATGGAGGTCTATCGGACGCTTGCCGCAGAAAACGGCATCACAAAGCTGCGCACGTTGACGCGCGGCGGCGATACCCGTACCGAATCGGTCCTCGCAGGCGTCTCTGCCGCGTCTGAGGCCTGTGCGCTCGTGGCAGTGCATGACGGCGCGCGGCCGCTCGTGTCCGATGAGGTCATCACGCAGGCTGTAGCTGAGGCCGCAAAAACGGGTGCAGCTGCGCCTGTGGTCCCGGTCAAGGACAGCATCAAACGCATCGAGAATGGAAAGATCGCAGCTGATGTGCCGCGCGATACGCTTGCCGCAGTACAGACCCCGCAGGTCTTTCGCAGGGATATGCTGCTGCATGCTCTGCTGGATGCGGCAGCGAACGGCCGCAGCTTTACGGATGACTGCGCCGCGGTGGAGGCGCTTGGTCAGACGGTTTCCGCGACCTCGGGCAGCTACGAAAACATCAAGGTTACAACGCCCGAGGACATTGCTGTCGCGGAGGCGTTCCTGTACAGGAGGGAAAAGAAATGAATATGCGGATCGGACACGGCTACGACGTCCATCGGCTGGTCGAAGGGCGGCGCTGTATCATCGGCGGCGTAGATATTCCGTTCGAGCTTGGCCTGGACGGACATTCTGACGCAGATGTGCTCACGCATGCGGTGATGGATGCGCTTCTGGGCGCGCTCGCGCTCGGAGACATCGGCAGGCATTTTCCTGATACCGATCCGGCCTACAAGGGTGCGGACAGTCTGGCTCTGCTGCGCCATGTCAGTGCGCTTATCCGTGAAAAGGGCTGGCAGGTCGGCAACATCGACGCAACCGTGCTCGCGCAGGCGCCCAAACTCGCGCCGCATATCGTGCAGATGCGCGAGAATCTTGCCGCTGCCATGGAATGCGATGTCGACCGTGTTTCCGTCAAGGCGACGACTGAGGAAAAGCTGGGCTTCACCGGTGCAAAGCAGGGTATCGCCGCTCACTGCGTCTGCCTGCTGGAAAAGCTTTAAGAAGATTACAGCATAACAAGATGCAAACGGCACGCCTTTCGGCGTGCCGTTTTACTATTTCGTTACCTCGCAGCCGCCCCATTCGACAACGGTAAAGCCGTCCCTCTCGAAAGACGGGAACGTCTGCGGTTCGATCGGCTGCGCCCGGTTCAGCGGTTTCCACGCCATGAATACGCGGAGCTCACTGTCCGGTTTCGGGTCGATAGTGAGCTTTGCGCCATCGGTGTAGCGTTCAGACTGGAAGGAGATCAGGTTATAGGGGTTTCCCTGCATCTTCGGAAGCCAGTAAACGATAAATTCATTATACTCCTTCGGTGTCAGACCGATGCCGGAGAGCGTTTCGCGGAGAAAATCTGCGGTGTCTGCACCGGCAACGCAGAAGCCCTTTGAGAAGTCATAGTCGGCATCGTTTTCTCCTTCCCAGAACAGGTAGGAGTATTCGTTTCCGTTTTCGTCATGCAGTGTGCCGTCCGGCTCGGCGGTGACACGCCAGCCGTTTTCATACGCCGGATAGGCCGCGGTGAGCGTTCCGTCATAATCGAGCGAAACCTCGACCTCTGTCTGCTGCTCGGGATAGAGATAGATGACCGGCTTGGCAGAGCACTCTTCCTGCTGCTCGGGATAGAGAGAGATGACCGGCTTGGCATCGCCCTCTTCCTGCTGCTGACCGCAGCCGGTCAGGCCGAGCGCCAGAGCGGCGGCAAGCGTTCCTGCGAGTAATCGTTTCATGTCAGTTCCTCCTTTTTCTGTATGCGTCTCTGTGTATGCTGTCTACCAGATTAGACGAAGGAAAGAAGCAGATGTTCCGTGTTTTCACATTTCTTTTGTGATTTTCCGGAAGCGGATGAGAAACAGAACCGTGGTGGTCGCGGCCGCGAGCACATCTGCAACAGGCTCGGCGAGAAAGACCGCGAACAGCTTGTTCTCGAAGAAGCGGGGCAGAATGAAAATGAACGGTATCAGCAGGAAAACCTTGCGTTCCAGCGCGAGGAACAGCGAGATTTTCGCTTCACCGAGCGCCACGAACGACTGCTGAAACCCAGTCTGAAAGGCGTTCGTAAATCCGAGCGCCATGTAAATGCGCAGCGCCCAGACCGTCATATCGGTCAGCGAGGTATCCGATGTGAACAGATGAACGACCGCATGCGGCGTCAGCTGCACAATGCCCCAGATTGATGCGGCGAACACAACGGCAAGCGCGATGTTGCAGCGCACGACCTGCTTCATGCGGTCGGGGCGGTGTGCGCCGAAGTTGTAGCTTAAAATCGGCTGTGCGCCCTGCGCAAGACCGGTCAGCGGCAGCTGTATCATCTGCGCGACCGAGGTGAGGATGGTCATTGCGCCGACGGCAAGGTCACCGCCGTATTTCTGGAGCGAAACATTGAATGCGACGGTCAGCAGGCTTTCCGTGGACATCATGACGAACGGCGACGCGCCGAGGGCAAGCGCCGGCGTGAGCAGCCTGCGGTCGATCCGAAGCGTTGTGCGCCGCAGCCGGAGAACGGTGCTTTTTCCGGTAAGAAATTTCAGTACCCATGCCGCAGAGACCGCCTGCGAGAGCACGGTGGCGACTGCCGCGCCGCGCACACCCAGTCCGAGCACGAAAATGAACAGCGGATCGAGCAGCACGTTGAGTATCGCGCCGATCACGACGGTCTTCATGGCAACGGACGAACGTCCCTGCGCGGTGATGAAGCCGTTCAGGCCAAGCGCTGTCATGACGAAAACCGTTCCGAGCACATAAATGCTGAGATACTGCATCGCATACGGCAGCGTATCGGCAGACGCGCCGAACAGCCGCAGCAGGTCACGCTGAAACAGCAGGAACAGCACGGTCAGCACGGCGGCAAGGCTCCAGAGCGCGGCGGCACAGGTGCCGAGCGTGCGTTCGGCGCGATCCTTCTCCCCTGCTCCGAGGGCGATCGAGGCGCGCGGTGCGCCGCCCATGCCCACGAGTGCGGAAAACGCGGAGATGAGTGTGATGACCGGAAAAGTAACGCCCATGCCGGTCAGCGCGAGCTTGCCCTCGAGCGGGATGCGCCCGATATAGATGCGGTCGACGATATTGTAGAGAAGATTGACGATCTGCGCGGTGATGGTCGGCAGCGCGAGCCGGACAAGCAGACGGCCGACCGGGTCATTCCCGAGGTCGGCCGTGCGGTTTGATGGTGTGACCTTGCTCATGCCTTTGCGCGATCCTCCCGGATGAGGATGCGGATGGCTTCAACGGCGGCGCGCACGCCGCGTTCAGCTGCATCCGGCGGAATAGCCGGCGCGTCATCGTTGTCTGCATTCCACAGCACGTTCAGCACCGCGCCGCAGCGGACATGGAGCACCTGCGCGACGATCATGAGCGCCGCGGACTCCATCTCGCTCGTGAGCGCGCCCGCAGCCTTCCAGGCCTTCCATTTTGCGGTGAGCTCGTCCGCGATCGGCATCAGCGCCGGGCGGATCTCGCCGTAAAAGCTGTCCTTGGACTGGACCACGCCGACATGGTGCGGATAGCCGAGCTTTTCTGCGGCCTGCTTGAGCGCGAGCACGATGTCGAAGCTGGCGGCCGCCGGAAACTCGATGGGCAGATATTCACGGCTTGTGCCCTCCTGACGGATGGCAGAGGTCGCGATGACAATATCGCCGCCCTTGACCTCGTCTACGATGCCGCCCGAGGTGCCGACACGGATGAACGTGTCCGCACCGCACTCGACAAGCTCCTCCATGGCGATCGCCGCAGAGGGGCCGCCGATGCCGGTCGAGCAGACCGCGACCGGAACGCCGTCCAGACTGCCCGTCCAGAGCGTATACTCGCGGTTCTGGGCGAGCTGCTGCGGCTCATCAAAATAGCGCGCGATCTTCTCGCAGCGCGCCGGGTCTCCCGGCAGGATCACATAGCGGCCGATATCACCCTTTTTGATCTGAATGTGCATCTGTCTGCCGTCAATCAGCATATCGTTTCACCCTCCCGTTCGATACTGCGTATATTTTTTTCCGCCTTGCTGCGCGGAAGCATGACCTCATGTCCGCAGCCGACGCAGCTGAGCTTGAAATCCATGCCCGTGCGCAGCACCTTCCACTGCTTTGAGCCGCATGGATGCGGTTTTTTCATCGTAAGGATATCGCCGACCTGAACGTCCATCGGTATCACTCCCCCTGCGTTTATTTCTGTCTTTATTATAGCACAGGCAGCGCGAAAAAGCGACTGTATTTCTGCGTTTTCCGTCCCCTGCTCCATTCATATTTTCAACTCCGGTTTTCATATAATGAAAAAGCTCGGAACAATAAAGGAGGCTGTGCATTTATGATGAAAACCGACGATTTCCTGCCTGAGGGCAGCTATGGAACGCTTCCCTCCGTCCGGCAGGCGCTGCATTCGCTCGAGGGACTGCGGCGCGCACAGGATGAAGGGCGGATTCTGGAGGCTCCGGCGCTGCGCTGTACCGCAGCGCACGATCTGCTGTTCGACTTCGGCTTTGCGAGGGGCGTCATGCCGCGCGCGTGCTGTGCGCTCGGCATTGCAGAGGGGCAGGTGCGGGAGATCGCCGTGCTCTCGCGCGTAGGAAAGCCGACCTGCTTCGTCGTGACCGATATTGATGAGGAGAGTGAGCCGCCGACGGTATGGCTGTCGCGGACCGCTGTGCAGCTGCGTGCGCAGGAGGCTCTGCTGTCCTCGCTCTCGCCGGGCGACATTATCCCGGCAGCCGTCACCCATCTGGAACCCTTCGGCGCGTTCGTCGACATCGGCTGCGGTCTGCCCTCTCTCATCGGCATAGAAAACCTGTCGGTCTCGCGCATTTATCATCCCTCTGACCGGCTGACCGTCGGGCAGGGCATCCGTGCGGCTGTGCGGTCGGTGGACGTGGAGAACCGCCGCATCACGCTCACGCATCGCGAGCTGCTCGGCACCTGGGAGGAGAATGCCGCACTGTTTGCCGCGGGTGAGACTGTACGCGGCATCGTCCGCTCGGTCGAACCCTACGGCGTGTTTATCGAGCTGGCGCCCAATCTTTCCGGGCTCGCGGAAAACCGCGAGGGCCTGACGCCCGGCACGCCGGTTTCGGTCTACATCAAATCCATCCTGCCGCAGCGAATGAAGATCAAGCTGAGCGTGATCGATATTCTGCCGCATACAGATACGCCCGAGCCGCCGCGCTATTTTGTCTCCGGCGACCATATCGACCGCTGGGTCTATACCCCGGCAGACTGCGACAGGAAATACATCGCGACCGAATTCCTCTGAACGGAAGCAGATAAAAAGAACATTTGTTTTCTCTCTCGGTCTGTGATATACTGATAATGTACAGCCGCCTGCCTGAGCGGCTGCTGATTTTGTATATCTTCATGACGAAACGAGGACATATATGGAACCGACCAAATTTGATATGAAATACGCATCCGTTCGACAGGCGATCATCGAGCAGCGCTTTGAAAAGCTCAACGCCCGGCAGCGCGAAGCGGTTTTTCAGACTGACGGCCCCCTGCTCATCCTTGCGGGCGCGGGCAGCGGCAAAACTACCGTACTCATCAACCGGATCATCAATCTGCTGCGCTTCGGACAGGGCCTTACCGACCCGTTTGCCCCGGAATGGGCAACGGATGACGATCTGCTGTTTCTCGCAGAATACCTCAATGATCCGAAGCCGGAAAACCGGGCGCGGGCCGAGCACCTGTGCGCGGTGCGTCCGGCAAAGCCGTGGGAGGTGATCGCCATCACCTTCACCAATAAGGCCGCCCGCGAGCTGCGCGAGCGACTCGAGCTTGCGCTCGGTGATGAGGAGGCCGCAAGTGCGGTCTGGGCGTATACCTTCCATACCGCCTGCCTGCGCATTCTGCGCAGGCATGTCGATCTGCTGGGCTTCGAGAGCGCGTTCACCATCTACGATGAGGACGACAAAAAGCGCGTCATCACGAATGTGATGAAAAAACTGAACCTCGACCCCAAGACGTTCGATCCGCGCACTGTGATGGGCATGATCAGCCGCGCGAAGGATAAGCTCATGACGCCGAAGCAGTTCGCTGCCGATGCGGCCGGCGACTATTTCCGCGAAAAGGTCTCGGATATCTATCGCCAGTACGAAAAGGAAATGAAAAAGGCGTGTGCGCTCGATTTCGATGACATCATCATGAAAACCGTGCTGCTGCTCCAGAACAACCCGGAGGTGCTCGAGTTTTATCAGCACAAGTTCCGCTATGTGCTCGTAGACGAGTATCAGGATACGAACTACGCACAGTATGTACTGACCAGCCTGCTCGCCGGGTACTATGAGAACATCTGCGTCGTCGGCGATGACGATCAGAGTATTTACAAGTTCCGCGGCGCGACCATCACGAATATCCTTGAATTCGAAAAGCAGTTCAAGGACGCGAAAACCATCCGTCTGGAACAGAACTACCGCTCGACCGGCAACATTCTGAATGCCGCGAACGAGGTCATCCGCAACAACGTCGGACGCAAGGGCAAGGAGCTCTGGACCGACCACGGCGCCGGCGCGAAGATCAAGCTGCACCGCTCGGACAGTCAGGAGGGTGAGGCAGGCTATATCGCGGACACGATCCGCGAGGGTGTCGAGCAGGGCCGCCGCTGGGGCGATTTCGCGGTACTCTACCGCAACAACGTGCTGTCGGACAACATCGCCGCCGCCTTCATCCGAGCGGGCGTGCCGTACCGCGTTTACAAGGGCCGCGACTTCTTCTCCCGTGCTGAGATCAAGGATATGTTCGCCTACCTTTGGATGATCGAGAATCCGGCGGATGAGCTGCGCCTGCGCCGCATCATCAACGTTCCGGCGCGCAAGATCGGCGATAAATCGGTCGAAACGGCGATGCAGGCCGCAGTCGAGAACGGCGTCACGCTCTATGACGTCGTGTGCCATGCCTCGGGGTACCCTGCCCTGTCGCGCGGCGCGGCGGCGATGGAGAAATTCGGTGAGATGATCGAAAATCTGCGCCGCCTGCGTGAGTTCGTTTCGCTCTCCGAGCTGTATGATGAACTGCTCGACAAGAGCGGCTATCTCCGTGCGCTTCAGCTCAAGGGCGGCGCAGAGGAGGAAAGCCGCATCGAGCACATCGAGGAGCTCAAGTCCTATATCGTCGACTACGAGGAAAAGAACGAAAATCCGTCGCTTGGCGACTTCCTCGAAAACATGGCGCTTTACACTGATGCAGACCAGTCGGGCGAGGACGAGGATGCGGTCATCATGATGACGATGCACGCGGCAAAGGGCCTCGAGTTCCCGGTCGTGTTCCTCGCCGGCATGGAGGACGGCCTGTTCCCCGGCTTCCGCGCGATGGAAAAGGAGGAGGACATGGAGGAGGAGCGCCGTCTGTGCTATGTCGCTGTGACGCGCGCGAAGGAGCAGCTGTACCTCACCTGCGCTGAGCGCCGTCTGCTGTACGGCCGCACGCAGTACGCTCATCCCTCCCGCTTCATCGACGAGATGCCGGAGGAGCTGCTCGACAGCAATATTGTCGAGAGCCGCCGCTTCTCTGCCGCGACCGCACCCGACCCGACGCTTGACCGTCCGCAGGTCATGCGTGCACGCTATGTCTCCGCCGGAGCGGCAAAGCCGGGTGCATCGGTCGCACCGGCAAAGCCCGCCGTTCCCCTGCCCGATTATGCAGCCGGAGACCGTGTCCGCCACCGTGCATTCGGAGACGGCATGATCGTTTCCGTCAAGCCGATGGGCGGCGACGCGCTGCTTGAGATCGCCTTCGATCAAAAGGGCACCAAGCGTCTCATGGCGAAGAGTGCAAGCCTGTTCATGCAGATCATTTAAAATTATACCGCCCCGGAACAGCTTTTATCAGCGTTCCGGGGCGGTTCCTCTATGTGTCGCACAGCTTTTCGCGCAGCGCCGCGAGCGCACGCTTTTCGATGCGGCTGACCTGCACCTGCGACACGCCGATGATGCGGCTGACCTGCTGCTGGGTCATGTCGCGCGCAAAGCGCAGCGCAATGACCTGCCGCTCGCGCTCGGGCAGGCTCTGCAGCGCTCCCTCGAGCGACAGATACAGGCAGGTTCGCTCCTCCATGCCCTCATCCCCCACGAGATCCCCGAGGCGTCCGCCGCCCGAAAGCTCGCGTTCGAGTGAGTCGACCGATACGTCAGCCTGCTCGCAGACAGCGACCTCCTCGGGTGTCAGCGCACAGGCAGCGGCAAGCTCACTGACGCTCGGGGAACGGCCGAGCCGGCCCTCCAGCTCGCTCTGCACCCGGCGCACACGCGCCGCGCGTTCCTTGACCGCACGGCTGACCTTGACCGCGCCGTCATCACGCAGAAAACGGCGAATCTCCCCGGCGATCTTGGGAACGGCATAAGTCGAAAACTCGTTCCCGCGCGCAGGGTCAAAGCCGCGCACCGCCTTGATGAAGCCGACACAGGCAAGCTGATACAGATCGTCCGGCTCCGCACCGCGCCCGAAATACCGCCGCGCGATGGTATGGATGAGTCCGCTGTTTTCCGAGACGAGCACGCTCTCGGCTTCACGGTCGCCTTCGGATGCACGGCGCAGCAGCGCCGTCATGCGCTCGGTCAAGTCTCCCGCTCCCGCAGGACCTTGGTCATGGTCACGACCGTGCCGCGCCCCGGCGCAGAGCGCACACGAAGCCGGTCGGTGAAGCTTTCCATGATGGTAAAGCCCATGCCGCTGCGCGAATCATCGCCGGTGGTAAACATCGGCTTTCTCGCCTGCTCGACGTTTTCGATGCCGCAGCCGGTGTCCTTGATCTTGATTTCAAGCGCGCGCCCCTCGAACAGGCGCACGGCGACTGTGATGAAGCCGCTCCTGTCTGCATAGCCATGTACGATTGCGTTGGTGACCGCTTCGGAGACAACGGTCTTTATGTCGCCCAGCTCCTCCATGGTCGGATCGAGCTGCGAAGCAAACGCGCCGACCGCCTGCCGCGCGAACGCCTCGTTGACCGAGCGGCTTTCAAATTTGATGCTCATTTTGTTGCTGACTGTCCGCAACGTTACTCACCCCTTTCGAATACGATGACCTGCGGCAGACCGGCGGCGTCAAAGACGCGCTGCGGCTGCGGCGGCGTGCCGCGCACGCGGAAATCGCAGCCGCAGCGCGCGCAGGTGCGGTGCAGATGCAGCACGACCGCAAGACCTGAGCTGTCCATGAAGGTCAGACCGGACAGATCGAGCACGAGACTGTCGCAGGGATAGAGAACGAGCAGATCCTCGCTGCGCTCTATGGTCTGACGGGCGGTGTGCTGGTCGAGCTCGCCGGTATAGCGGACGGTCAGTGTCCGGTCGACCTCGGTCTGGGTAATATCAAGCATATTTTTCACCTCGAAACAGAAAAAGCCTGTACCGTTTGCCGGTACAGGCTTATTTTAGCAGGTTATTCGGTTTTAATCTGTCGTTTTCGGTCGGCCGCGCAGGATCTTCTCAGCCTCGCCCGTCAGAAACAGCGAGCCGCAGACGAGAATGCAGTCCGTCGGGGATGCATGGTCGAGCGCAAGCTCGAGCGCGTGCTCGGTGCTGCGGCAGTCGTAGACCTCGCCGCATTCCTGCTCTGCGAGTGAAGCAATGGTCTGCTCACCGAGTGAGCGCTCTGCCGCATTTGTTGTGCAGGCATAAAAGGCATCAGCCTGTCGCGCCATTCTGTGCACGCAGTATTCGTATTCCTTGTCGCAGACCATGCCCATGACAACATGCAGACGGCGCATTTTCAAAAGGTCATGCACCGCACCGCACAGTGCGTCGATGCCTGCGGCGTTGTGCGCACCGTCGAGCAGCACGAGGGGCGCGTCCACCACGCGCTCCAGCCTTCCGGCGATGCGCGCGCGTGCCAGACCGCGCACGGCGGCCTCGACCGGGATATCCCAGCCGCGCAGACGCAGCGCATCCAGAGTGCGGAGCGCCGTAGAGGCGTTCTGAAGCTGATGCCGGCCGGGCATGGCGATGGTGTATCCCTGCCCGCCGTATATAAAGGCAGAACCGTTCAGATCACAGCGAAGCACACGCAGCGTATCCGCGCTCTCGTGCCAGACCGCACCCTGAGACGCAGTGACATGACGCAGTACGGCGAGAGCGTCCTCCTCCTGACCGTTTGCGCAGACGACATCAGCGCCGGGCTTGATGATTCCGGCTTTCTCTCCCGCGATTTCAGCGACCGTGTCGCCAAGAACTGCCATATGATCGAGCGAGATCGGCGTGATCACGCACACCTCCGGACTGCGAATGACGTTGGTTGCGTCGCAGCGGCCGCCGAGACCGGTTTCCAGTACGACAATATCACAGCGCTGCTCGACGAAGTACAGGAAAGCGACTGCGGTCGTGAACTCAAACTCACCGATCGTCTCTCCCTCGGGCAGCGTCAGGCTTTCGCAGGCAACCGCGACACGCTCAGAAAGGTGCGCGAGATCGTCGCTCGAGATCATCGAGCCGTCGATACGGATACGTTCGTAGAACTGCACGAGATACGGCGAGGTGTACAGGCCTGTGCGCAGACCGGCTGCCTGAAGCGCGGAGGCGATCATGGTAGCGGTCGAGCCCTTGCCGTTCGTACCGGCGAGGTGAACAAAGCGCAGCCTGTCCTGCGGATCGCCGAGCGCCTTGCACAGCGCACGGATACGGTGCAGACCGGGCCTGCCGGAAAAACGGCCGAGTGAGTGGATATATTCAACAGCTGTCTTAGGGGATTCGGTGTCCATGATGAAACCTTTCCTTTTTCGTTTAGTAATGGCTGTATTATAGCACAGTCTGGGCGAAATTGAAAGCATGACAACGCAAAAAGCGGAAGCCGGAGCTTCCGCTTTTTATCTCAGCTTGATTTTCAGCCCAGAGCTGCGATAGACTCCTCGAGCTTTGCGAGATGCTCGCGCAGCTTGTCCGCCTTTTCGCGCTCGGCTGCAACAACCTTCTCGGGTGCCTTATCGACAAACTTCGGGTTGTTCAGCTTCTTCATAACGAAGTCGATGTCGGCCTCGACCTTGCTCTTCTCCTTGCCGAGACGGGCCCGCTCGGCCTCGAAGTCGATGAGGTCGCCCATCGGCATATAGATCTGTGCGTCGCCGGTGACTACGGATGCCATCTTGGCAGCGTCCGCCGGAACTGCGTCGATCAGCTCGATCTCGGATGCGTATGCGAGCTTCGGGAAGAAGCCTGCGCCTGCGGAGAAGGTGTCCTTCTTCTCGGTCAGAATGAGTACCTTGGCCTTCTTGGAGGGCGGTACGTTCATTTCAGCGCGGCGGTTGCGGATAGCGCGGACGGCATCCATCAGGCTCTCCATCTGTGCCTCCTCAGCGGCAAAGTGGAGCTCCTCCTTGTATTCCGGCCATGCGGATACCATGACGGACGGGCCTTCGTGCGGCAGTGCCTGCCAGATGGTTTCGGTGATGAACGGCATGAACGGATGCAGCAGCTGCATTGCGCCCGACAGGACGTAGCACAGTACCTTCTGTACGTTCTCGTCGCCGGTCTGGAGACGGGTCTTTGCGATCTCGATATACCAGTCGCAGAAGTTCTCCCAGATGAAGTCGTTCAGCTTGGAGGCGGCAAGACCGAGCTCGTACTGGTCGATGTTGCGGGTAACGTCGGCAACCAGCGTGTTGAACTTGGAGACGATCCACTTGTCCTCGAGCGCAAGGTCTGCCGGCAACTGGACTGCCTTGTCCTTGTCGATGGTGAGGTTCATCTGGATGAAGCGCGATGCGTTCCAGATCTTGTTGCAGAAGTTGCGGGACGCCTGTACGCGCTCGTCCGAGAAACGCATATCGTTTCCGGGGCTGTTGCCGGTCGCGAGGGTGAAGCGCAGCGCATCCGCGCCGTACTGGTCGATGACCTCCAGCGGGTCGATGCCGTTGCCGAGCGACTTGGACATCTTGCGGCCCTGCGCGTCGC
>ENA-UOJJ01000175-UOJJ01000175.1-human-gut-metagenome-genome-assembly--contig:-CS66-NODE-175-length-114949-cov-15.371229_pt1 | contig 114949 bp, 110 predicted proteins | sample MGYA00242343_ERZ723890 | MGnify/ENA metagenome assembly ERZ723890
GGTGATTCTGGACGTTACTCCGGAAAATGCCGCCGCAGACGCAAAACCCATTCAGACCAGATTCACGCTGACTGTTCAGAAATAACGAAAACCTCCCGGGGCAGTTTTGAAACTGCCCCGGGAGATATAGAGAAGGGGCAGTAAAAATCGGATATTGCAAAATATGGAGTTTAGAAGATGGTAAAAATCCTATTTTTATGCCACGGCAATATTTGCCGCAGTCCTATGGCGGAGTATATTCTAAAGGACATGGCCGTGCGGGCGGGAGTGGTCGACCGGTTTGAGATCGACTCCGCCGCGGTGAGCCGGGAGGAGATCGGTAACCCCGTCTACCCGGCTGCACGCCGGGAATTGGGACGGCACGGCGTTTTCTGCGGCGATCACACCGCACGGCAGGTGACCGCCGCGGACTTGCGGCATTTCGACCGGATCTATTATATGGATAGCAGCAACGCCCGGCTCCTGAGGCGGCTGCTTCCCGACGATCCGGAGAAGATCCGGCCGCTGCTTGACCGGGACGTGGCCGATCCCTGGTATACGGGGGATTTTGGCAAAACATGGGACGACCTTGTAGAGGGCTGCACTCAGATTATGGAGGAATTTGGATGAATCAGGAAATCTTAGAGGAAAAGCTGGCGGAGCTGCCCCTGTACTGCTACCAGTTCTTCGATCCGCAGGAGCTGGAATTCTCCCAGCGCGTCCGGTGGATCTGCGAGCACGAATGCCCCATGTACGGCAAAAGCTGGGCGTGCCCTCCCGGCGTCGGCAGCGTGGAGACATGTCAGGAAAAGTGTATGCGCCACAAAAACTGCCTGATGATCGCCACCGTCACGGAGGTCCCCGACATCGCTGACATCACCCAGACCCTCGCTACCCGCACCGACCACGAGGACATCACCAATCAGGTGGGCGGCTTCTTCCGGGAACAGGGTGTGGAACCATATATCCTGTCCACGGAATCCTGCGCCATCTGCCCCCGGTGCGCCATCGAGGACGGCCTGCCTTGCCGCCACCCGGAGCGGATGCACCCCTGCGTGGAAAGTCAGGGCATCAACATTATTCCCACGCTGGAGCGCTGCGGGATCGAGTTCCAGTACGGGGACAATGTTGTGACGTGGATTTCTTTGCTGCTTTTTTGAAAAAATGCCGGGGCAGTGCCGTATCCATGCGGCGCTGCCCGGTTTTTTTGTATTTGCCTATTGACAAAGGGAGAAATGCAGTGTATACTGATATCAACAAATGAGCGTATGCTCATATATACATTTAATTAGGGAGGCATTCCCATGGTGAAGAAAGTATATCTGGTAGAGAATCTGGACTGCGCCAACTGCGCATCGAAGGTGGAAGCGGCGCTTAATGCCCTCCCGGAGGTGCAGGAGGCGGTACTTACCTATGCCACAATGCAGCTTCGGATTACCGCTGAAGACCCCGACGCCCTGCTCCCCAAATTGCAGGAGGCCGCTCAGAAGGTGGAGCCGGAGGTGGAATTCTACCCCAGAGACGGCGCTCACACCCACCACAGCAACACCGGCGAACATGAGCATCATCATGATTGCTGCTGCGGTCACGAGCATCATCACGACCACGATCACGAACATGAGCATTGCCACGACCACGCTCATGACCATCATCACGATGATGACCATGAGCATGAACACGAACACCATCACAACCATGAACATACCCACGAGCATGGCGGCGAGGAGTCGAAAGACCTGAAGCCGATTCTGGTCGGTGCGGTTCTGTTTGTGGTGGGTCTGGTGCTGGACCATTTCGGACTGAAATGGCCGACGCTGGGCGTGTGCCTCGTGGCCTATGTCCTGCTGGGCAGGGAAGTCATTGTGACGGCCGTAAAGAACCTTGCCCGGGGCCAGATGCTGGACGAGAACTTCCTGATGGCCCTTGCCTCCATCGGCGCGTTCTTCACCGGCAGCTTTACCGAGGCCGTCGGCGTCATGCTGTTCTACCGCGTCGGCGAATATTTTGAAGACAGAGCCGTCGCCCGCAGCCGCAGCCAGATTATGGAAGCCGTTGACCTGCGCCCCGAGGTGGTGCAGCTGGTGGACGGGGAAGCGGTGCGGGAGATTCCTGCGGGAGAAGCCAAAATCGGCGACGTCGTTCTGGTTCGTCCCGGCGACCGTATCCCGCTGGACGGCATCGTGGTCAGCGGCAGCAGCCGCATTGATACCGCCCCCATCACCGGCGAGCCGGTGCCGGTTTCCGTAGCCGAGGGAGACAGCGTGGTCTCCGGCTGCGTCAACACCACAGGTCAGCTCACCGTCCGGGTGGAAAAGTCCCTGTCCGAATCCATGGTCACCCGCATTCTGGACAGCGTGGAAAACGCCGCTGCCAGCAAGCCCAAGATCGACCGCTTCATCACCCGTTTTGCACGGGTCTACACCCCCATCGTAGTGGGCGCCGCCGTGCTGACGGCGATCATTCCCTCCCTCGTCACCGGCGACTGGGGCAAATGGGTCTACACCGCTCTGACCTTCCTGGTCATGAGCTGCCCCTGCGCTCTGGTTCTCAGCGTACCGCTGGCCTTCTTCGCCGGTATCGGCGCGGGCAGCAAGCGGGGCATCCTGTTTAAGGGCGGCCAGTCCATGGAGGCCATGAGCAAGATCAAGGCCGTCATCATGGATAAGACCGGCACCATCACCAAGGGCGACTTTACCGTGCAGAAGATCGTAGGCGGCGACGAGCTGCTGGAACTCTGTGCCGACTGCGAGCAGCAGTCCACCCACCCCATCGCCGAGAGTATCGTCGCGGCGGCCAAGGCGCGGAATATGGAGCTGCGCCGTCCCGAGGAGCTGGAAGAACTGGCCGGCCGGGGCATCCGGGCAAAGCTGGACGGCAAAGAAGTCCTCTGCGGCAACGAGCGGCTGCTGACGGAGAAGGGCGTGTCCTTCCCCAAGTCCAGGGAATACGGCACCAAGGTGCTGGTGGCGGTGGACGACGTTTATCAGGGCTACCTGCTCATCGCCGACACCATCAAGACCGGCGCGGAGAACGCCGTCCGCGCCCTGCGGGACAGCGGCATCGAGACCGTGATGCTCACCGGCGACGCCGAGGAATCGGCCAAGGCCGTTGCCGGAGCCGTAGGTATCCGGGAAGTCCACGCGGGACTGCTGCCCCAGCAGAAGCTTGAGCGGCTGCAATCCATCCGGGAGACCAAGGGCGCGGCCATGTTCGTCGGCGACGGCATCAACGACGCCCCCGTGCTTGCCGGTGCGGACGTAGGCGCGGCCATGGGCAGCGGCGCGGACGCGGCCATCGAGGCGGCGGACGTGGTGTTCATGACCTCCGACGTGGCGGCGGTGCCGCAGGCGCTCCGCATTTCCAGACAGACCGCCCGGATTGCGTGGCAGAATGTGGTGTTCGCTCTGGCGGTGAAGCTGGCGGTCATGATCCTCGGCCTGTGCGGCTATGCCTCCATGTGGCTGGCGGTGATCGCCGATTCCGGCGTGGCGCTGCTGTGCGTTCTGAATTCCATTCGCATCTTATATAAGAAGTAACATCCGCGGCGCCGTCACCCAAAAAGTGGCGGCGCCGCCTGCAAATCGGTAAAAACGGCCGCAAATCCCGGGATAGCCGAAATAATCACCAAAACAGCGCACCGAAAATTGTTGAATATGCAGAACTTTCAAAAAAACAAAAATTTCAGTTGCACTTTTGGATGAAGTGCGCTATGATGTTGACATGGAAACGTTGGAATCGTTTCCAAACCACCATCCGGCTCTGCCGGAACGAAAATAGGAGGAAACACAAATGAAAAAGCTGATTGCATTGCTGCTGGCAGTTGTCATGGTAATGGGTCTGGCCGCCTGCGGCTCCAAGACCACTACCGAGACCAAGGCTCCCACCGAAGCCAAGGTTGACACTCCCGCCACCGAGGCCAAGACCGACGCGCCCGCCGCTGCCGGTTCCGTCTACTACCTGAACTTCAAGCCTGAGTTCGACCAGGCTCTGCAGGGTCTGGCCGCCAGCTACACCGAGAAGACCGGCGTGCCTGTCAAGGTCGTGACCGCCGCTTCCGGCGACTACTCCAACACCCTGAACGCTCAGATGGGCAAGGACGGCGCTCCCACCATCTACAACATCGGCAACATGTCCGGCCTGAAGGACTGGGATGAGTACGCTCTGGATCTGACCGGAACGGCTCTCGCCGGCGAGCTGGCCACCAACGACTTCAACCTCTACAACGAGGCCGGTGAGCTGAAGGCCATGGGCTACTGCTACGAGTCCTTCGGTATCATCGTCAACACCAAGCTGCTGGCCGATGCCGGTCACTCTCTGGATGAGATCAAGGACTTCGCGTCCCTGAAGGCCGTCGCTGACGACATCCACGCCCGCGCCGCTGAGCTGGGCTTCGACGCCTTCTCCTCCGCCGGCCTGGACGGCTCCTCTTCCTGGCGCTTCTCCGGTCACCTGGCCAACATGCCCCTCTACTATGAGTTCCGTGACGACGGCGTGACCGAGCAGCCCGCCGAGATCAAGGGCACCTACCTGGACAACTTCCGCAACATCTGGGATCTGTACATCACCGATTCCGCCGCTGACCCCACCGCTCTGTCCACCGCCACCGGCGACCAGTCCGAGGCTGAGTTCGGCGAAGGCAAGGCTGTCTTCTACCAGAACGGCACTTGGGAGTACGCGGCCCTGACCGCCGACAAGTTCAACCTGAACCCCGACGAGATCGCCATGATCCCCATCTACTGCGGCGTTGACGGCGAAGAGAAGGCCGGCCTGTGCTCCGGCACCGAGAACTGCTGGGCGATCAACAGCCAGGCCAAGGAAGAGGACATCCAGGCTTCTCTGGACTTCCTGTATTGGCTGGTCACCGATCCCGACGCATCCGCTGTCCTGGTCGAGCAGCTGGGCGCTGTTCCCTTCAAGAACTGCCCCGCTTCCGCCAACAAGTTCATCGTTGACGGCAACGCTCTGCTGGCTGACGGCAAGTACGCTGTGACCTGGGCGTTCAACTACACCCCCAACGTGGACTCCTGGAGAGCTACCGTTGTCACCGCTCTGGCCGCTTACTCCGCTGATCCCACCGACGCCAACTGGGAAGCTGTTAAGACCGCTTTCGTTGACGGCTGGGCCATCGAGTACAAGACCGTGAACGGCTGATCGGCACACCACAACTGAAACCCAGAGGGGCGGGCGGTAAGCCCGCCCCTTTGAATGTCCCGGCCTGCACAGGGTGGGAGGGTACGTCGGCTTTTGGGCGGATGCAGCCTCCTGTCCTGCGCGGCAGCACCGGAACGCAGTTCCGTTCTGACACGGTTATTTTGGTAAGCAGCCAAATATAATAAAAATACAATACAGGAAAGCGAGGGAATCTCATTGAGCAAAAAAAATGACGGCGCCGGGCTGAACAGCCGACTGATCCGCCGTCCCATTCAGCGGTGGGCGCCGCTGTTCATCCTCCCCGTGTTCGCTGCCTTCTGCATCGGCTTCGTCTGGCCGTTTTTGCAGGGCATCTACCTGTCATTCTGCACCTTCAATATTCCCAAGGATGCCAAATGGGTCGGCCTGACGAATTATTCCAAAATCTGGACGGACGTCAGCTTCTGGAACGCCTTCAAGAACACCGCATTTTTTGCCGTGGTCTCCATTCTCCTGATCAATGTGCTGGCCTTCTTCATCGCCTATGCCCTGACCCAGAAGATGCGCGGCTCCAACCTGTTTCGCACCGTGTTCTTCATGCCCAACCTGATCGGCGGCGTGGTGCTGGGCTACATATGGAGCATGATTTTTGACGGCATTCTGCGGAACTATTCCACCTACCTCACCGCCAACGCCACCTACGGCTTCTGGGGTCTGGTCATTCTGGTGGCCTGGCAGCAGATCGGCTACATGATGATCATTTACATTGCCGGACTTCAGGCCGTCCCCGGAGACATGCTGGAGGCCGCTGAAATTGACGGCGCCAGCGGCAGCCAGACGCTGTTCAGGGTCATCATCCCCAACGTGATGCCCTCCATCACCACCTGCACCTTCCTGACTCTGACCAACTCCTTCAAGCTGTTCGACCAGAACCTGGCGCTGACCGGCGGCCTGCCCAGCGTCATTCAGAACGGCGCGAAGTTCAACCAGACCGAGCTGCTGGCGCTGAACATTTACTCCACCTACAACATCAATAAGAATTGGCACGGCGTTGCCCAGGCAAAGGCTGTTATCTTCTTTATTCTGGTGGCCGTTCTGGCCATTGCCCAGCAGACCGCGACCCGCCGCAAGGAGGTGCAGCAGTGATGCGTAAAGACAGAATGAAAACCAAAGAGTATTCCGCTGGCAGCACGGTGCTGACCGTTGCCTTCGTGCTGATCTGCCTTGTGTGGATTATGCCCATTTACGAGGTTGTCGTCAACTCCCTGAAGTCCAACAATGCCATCAATCTGGACGTGTTTGCCCTGCCCAATTCGGAGAGCTTCGTGGGCTTTGCCAACTATGTCAAGGGTATGACCTTCGGCAATTACCCCTTCCTCAAGTCCGTGGGCTACAGCCTGTTCATCAGCGTGGTTTCCACGGCGCTGATCCTGCTGTGCTGCTCCATGGCGGCATGGTACATTGCCCGGGTGCGGAGCGGCTTTGCCAAGTTCTTCTACTATCTGTGCCTGTTCTCCATGATCGTCCCCTTCCAGATGGTCATGTTCACCCTGACCTCCACTGCCGACTCCCTGAAGCTGAACACCCCCTGGACGATTCCCGTGATCTATCTGGGCTTCGGCGCGGGTCTTGCCATCTTCATGTTCGTGGGCTTCGTCAAGAGCCTGCCTCTGGAAATCGAGGAAGCGGCGTCCATTGACGGCTGCGGTCCCGTGCGCACCTACTTCAACGTGGTGCTGCCCATGCTGAAGCCTACCCTCATTTCCGTGGGTATTCTGGAACTGATGTGGGTCTGGAACGACTATCTCCTGCCGTATCTGGTTCTGGACATCACCAAGTACCGCACCATCCCCATCCACGTCCAGTACCTGAAGGGTAGCTATGGCACCGTGGATCTGGGCGCGACCATGGCGGTCATCATGATGGCCATTCTGCCCATCATCATTGTCTACCTGTTCTGCCAGAAGTACATCATCAAGGGCGTCGCTGCCGGCGCGGTGAAGGGCTAAGTTCCCGTAACTGATTTTTACCCACCGGCTGTGTAAACAGCCGGTGGGCATTTCAAAAAAGGAAGCTCTGAATAAACCGGCGAGAGCTGACAGCGAGAGATTTTTCACCAGATGAAGGATTCAAAAGTGGAGGAATACTGTATGCATTTCCCACTTTTGAAACCGCACAGCTGGGGGAAAAGATCCGCTGCTCAGCCGAAGACGGTTTGTTCAGAGATTCCGCCAAAAGAAAGGGGCGGCGGATGCCATGACAATCAAAGATCTGGCTGCAAAGACCGGCTATGCCGTCGGCACCGTTTCCCGGGCGCTGAACAATCATCCCAACGTCAGCGAGCGGGCAAGGCAGGAAATCCTGGAGGCCGCCGCCGAAAGCGGCTTTCAGCTGAACGTCAACGCCAAGCAGCTCAAGCAGCACCACTCCACCACCATTCTGGTGGTGGTCAAGGGTATCGGCAACGAGCTGTTCGGGGAGATGGTGGAGTCCATCCAGACCCTGATCGCCCAGACCCACTACCAGCTGGTGGTGGACTACATGGACGAGGACGAAAACGAAGTGCGCCGAGCCGCGCAGCTGTGCCGGGAAAAGAAGCCTCTGGGCATCCTGTTCCTCGGCGGCAACAACGAGAATTTCATCCGGGATTTCGGGGGCATTGACGTTCCCTGTGTCGTGGTCACCAACGACGCCTCCATGCTGTCCTTTGACAACCTGTCCAGCGTCTCCACCGACGACCGGGAGGCCGCGTGCAGCGCCATGGATACGTTGATTCGTCTGGGACATAGCCGTATCGCCATCATCGGCGGCGACCGGGCCATTTCCGACACCAGCCGTCTGCGCTACGAGGGCTGTATGCAGTCCTTCACTGCCCACGGCATCCCCTTCGACCCCAAGCGGGACTATCAGGGCGTGCGCTATTCCTATCAGGCGGGGTATCAGGCGACCAAGGCGCTGCTGGATAAGGGCTGCCGGTTCACCGCGATTTTCGCCACCGCCGACGTGATGGCCATCGGCGCCATCCGCGCCTTGCAGGACAACGGCCTGCAGGTGCCGGAGGACGTGTCGGTCATGGGCGTGGACGGCCTGCCGCTGAGCAGCTTCCTGGTGCCGAGACTGGCCACCGTCCGCCAGACCGTTTCCCTGCTGGCAAAGCGCAGCGTGGAAATTCTGCTGGGGAATATCGAGCGGAACGCGCCCGCCTGTCACGAGACGGTACCCTTTGAGATCCTCTCCCGGGAGAGCATCCGGGAAATTTCACACTGATAATCCATTAAAATGCTCAATTCCGAATTGAGCATTTTAATGAACGATCACATATCACAGATGCTGTTTTTCGATAAGAACGTAAAGCGGTATCAATTAAGGAGACCATTGCAATGCGCGAGAGCGGAATTTTGATGCATATTACCTCCCTGCCGGCCCCTTACGGCATCGGCACCATGGGGAAGGACGCCTATGCCTTTGTGGACTTTCTGGTCAGGGCCGGACAGCGGTACTGGCAGATCCTGCCCCTGACTCCCACCGGCTACGGCGATTCCCCCTATCAGTCTCTGGGCGCCTGCGCGGGCAACCATTATCTCATCGATCTGGACAGGCTGGCAGACGAGGGACTGCTGAAAAAAGAGGAAATCCAGGACATTCCATGGGGCAGCAATCCGGCGCGGGTGGATTTTGGAGCCATGTACGCTCATCGGATGAACGTGCTGCGGCAGGCGTTTCAGCGCTTCACGCCGGATGGTGCCTATGAGACTTTCGTGGAGCAGAACCGGAACTGGCTGGAAGACTATGCTCTGTTCACGGCATTGAAGGACACCCTGGGCGGCAAGCCATGGCTGGAGTGGCCGGAAGCCCTGCGTCTGCGAAAGGCTGACGCTCTGGCAGAAAAGCGCCGGGAGCTGTCCGATGAGATCCGGCTGCAATACTTTGTTCAGTACGAATTTGACAGGCAGTGGAAGGCGCTGCGCAGCTACGCCAATGCCAAGGGCGTCCGCATTATCGGCGACGTTCCCATTTACGTGCCGCTGGATTCGGCGGACGTGTGGGCAAATCCGGAACTCTTCCAGCTGGACGAAAGCCGCCATCCGGAACAGGTGGCGGGCTGCCCCCCGGATTCCTTCACCGCGGACGGCCAGCTCTGGGGCAACCCAATTTACGACTGGAAAAAGATGGCGCAGACTCACTATTTCTGGTGGATTCAGCGCCTGACGGCCGCCGGAAAGCTGTACGACGTTATCCGTCTGGATCATTTCCGCGGCTTTGAAAGCTACTGGTCGGTGCCCGCAGGAGATACCACCGCGCGGAACGGCAAGTGGGTGAAAGGCCCCGGAATGGACTTCATCCGCACCATTCAGCAGGCTCTGCCCAATCTGGAATTCATTGCCGAAGATCTGGGCTTTATCACCCCCGAGGTGCGGAAGTTGCAGCAGGACTCCGGCTATCCCGGCATGAAGGTTCTGGAATTTGCCTTCGACTCCCGGGAGGAAAGCGACTACATGCCCCACCTGTACCCCGTGGACTCCGTGTGCTACACCGGCACCCACGACAACGTGACCCTGAAGCAGTGGTTTGACGAAGCCGCGCCGGGGGATGTGGCCTGCGCGAAAACCTATCTCGGACTGAACCGGGAGGAAGGCTATATCCGGGGCATGATTCGCGGCTGCATGGGTTCCGTGTCCCGGCTGTGCGTGGTGCAGATGCAGGACTATCTGGAACTGGGCAAGGAAGCTCGGATGAACTTTCCCGGTACGCTGTCCAGCGCCAACTGGACGTGGCGCGCGGAAAAGGGCTTCGACTCCGACGCTCTGGCCGCGAGAATTTACGCTGCCACAAAGCTGTACGGACGCGTGGGGAAATAACGGATTTCCCTTGCGGAACAAGGAAAAACTGCCCTGAACCATAATGTAGCGAAATTTCACCGGGAACCGGGATTTTGTCCGGGTTCCCGGTTGATTTTTTGGAAACGTTTTTTCCTGTATCGGCGGGGATTTTTCCGAAAAAACGGCACAAATTATGCAAGTTTCTGCATTATTCACAAAATTCTGCCCCAATGTCCATTTTTTATGTGAATACTATAAAAAAGTTGAAAATTAACATTTTTTCCGATTGATTTTACCGCCCGTTTGACTTACAATAGAAGACGAGCGGATTTTGAGAAAACAGTCCGACGCGACTGCCACCGGGGTGATGTGCATGCTGAATATTGTTCTGGTGGAACCGGAGATACCGCAGAACTGCGGCAATATCGCCCGCACCTGCGCCGCAACAGGCTGCCGTCTGCACCTGATCCGGCCGCTGGGCTTTGACATCTCCGAAAAGGCCGTCCGCCGTGCGGGTCTGGATTACTGGCACATGGTGGAGGTTCGGGACTACGAAAATCTGGAGGACTTCTTCGCGAAGAATCAGGTGGAGGAAATGTGGTGCCTGTCCACGAAAGCGCCGAGGAGCTATACCGAGGCTGCCTTTCACGACGGCTGCTACCTGTTTTTCGGGAAGGAGACTAAGGGACTTCCGGAGGACTTCCTTCGGGCGCACTACGACGCGTGTGTTCGCATTCCCATGCGTCCGGATGCCCGGAGCCTGAATCTGAGCAATGCGGTTGCCGTCACCGTCTACGAGGCACTGCGTCAGCTGTCGTTTCCCAATTTGCGCGACTTTGGTAAAATGCGGGAGTGACCTCCCGAGAATATGGAGGAGTTATCATGAACTACAATAAAAAGTCCATCGAGGACATCGACGTAGCCGGCAAGCGGGTCCTGTGCCGCTGCGACTTCAATGTTCCCACCAAGAACGGCGTCATCACCTCCGACAAGCGGATTGTCGCCGCCATGCCCACCATCAAGTATCTGGTTGACCACAACGCAAAGGTCATCCTCTGCTCCCACATGGGCAAGCCCAAGGGCGAATGGAAGCCCGAGCTGAGCCTGAAGATCGTGGCGAAGCGCATCAGCGAGCTGCTGGGCAAGGAAGTCATCATGGCCGCCGATGTGGCGGGCCCGGATGCCAAGGCCAAGGCCGCCGCGCTGAAGGACGGCGACGTGATGCTGCTGGAGAACACCCGGTTTGAGAAGGGCGAGACCAAGAACGATCCCGAGCTGAGCAAGGCTCTGGCCTCTCTGGCGGACGTGTTCGTCAACGACGCTTTCGGCACTGCCCACCGCGCCCATTCTTCCACCGCCGGTGTGGCCGATTATCTGCCCGCCGTCAGCGGCTTCCTCGTTCAGAAGGAAGTTTCCATCATGGGCAAGGCCCTGTCCGACCCCGAGCGTCCCTTCGTCGCTGTTCTGGGCGGCGCAAAGGTCTCCGACAAGCTGAATGTCATCAATAACCTGCTGGAAAAGGTGGACACCCTGATCATCGGCGGCGGCATGGCCTATACCTTCCTTGCCGCCAAGGGCTACGCCGTTGGCAAGTCCCTGCTGGACGAGAGCAAGATCGACTACTGCAAGGACATGATGGCCAAGGCGGAAGCCAAGGGCGTCAAGCTGCTCCTGCCTGTGGACGTGGTCGTTGCCGATTCCTTCCCCGACCCCATCGACGGCCCCATCGACGTTACCACCGTTGACGCCGCTGCCATCCCCGCCGACAAGGAAGGTCTGGACATCGGCGAGAAGACCTGCGCTCTGTTCGCGTCCGCTGTGAAGGACGCTAAGACTGTCGTCTGGAACGGCCCCATGGGCGTGTTTGAGAATCCCACTCTGGCCAAGGGCACCATCGCCATGGCGCAGGCTCTGGCAGATTCCAGCGCCACCACCATCGTCGGCGGCGGCGACAGCGCTGCGGCCTGCGAGCAGCTGGGCTTTGCCGACAAGATCACCCACATTTCCACCGGCGGCGGCGCTTCTCTGGAATTCCTGGAAGGTCTGGAGCTGCCCGGCATCGCCTGCCTGGAAGATAAGTAATCCGGGAATTGAGTTTCTATTAACATTCCTATCAATAAAAGGAGAAATGGAATCATGAACAGAAAATACCGTAAGACCGTTATCGCCGGCAACTGGAAGATGAACAAGACCCCCTCCGAGACCAAGGAGTTTATGACCCAGCTGAAGGCCATTCTGCCCAAGGGCCGCTGGTGCGACGTGGCTCTGTGCGTTCCCGCCGTGTGCATTCCCGCCGCTGTCCGCGCCATGCGTGAGACCCGGGTAGGCATCGGCGCCGAGAACTGCAACGCCAACGCCTCCGGCGCTTACACCGGTGAGATCGCCACCAATATGCTGGTGGACGCCGGCTGCAAGTACGTCATCATCGGCCACTCCGAGCGCCGCGCCATGGGCGAGACCGACGCCGATGTCAACGCCAAGGTTCTGGCTGCTCTGAACGCCGGTCTGACCCCCATCATGTGCTGCGGCGAGAGCCTTGAGCAGCGCCAGAGCGGCATCACCACCGAGTGGATCACCATGCAGATCAAGCTGGGTCTGGCCGGTGTTCCCGAGGACAAGATCCGCAAGGTCATCATCGCCTACGAGCCCATCTGGGCCATCGGCACCGGCCTGACCGCCACTCCCGAGCAGGCGGAAGAGGTCTGCGAGAACATCCGTACCGTGGTGCGCAAGCTGTACTCCTCCAAGAACGCCCGTGCGATCTCCATCCTGTACGGCGGCTCCATGAACGACAAGAACGCCTTCGAGCTGCTGGCACAGCCCGACATCGACGGCGGTCTGATCGGCGGCGCGTCTCTGGTTCCCGAGAAGTTTGTCAAGATCATCGAGGCTGCCAACCAGCCCACCGTGTAACTTTACCCCGTAAAGATGGGCAGCCGCTTTTATCCGCGGCTGCCCATCTTTGCCCTTAAATATTTGGAGGTGTATTAATGAAAACACTTCTTTTGTCTGCGCAGGACAAGGCAACTCCGGAAATTGCCGCGAACCTGATCCGTCAGGGGGAACTGGTGGCGATCCCCACGGAGACGGTTTACGGTCTGGGCGCAAACGGTCTGGACGAAGCTGCCGTGACGAAAATTTTTGAAGCCAAGGGTCGTCCTCAGGACAACCCTCTCATTCTGCACATCTGCGGTGCGGAGCAGATCGAACTGTTCTGCCACGACGTACCTGCGGCGGCCTATGAGCTGGCGAAGGAATTCTGGCCGGGACCGCTGACCATGGTGCTGCCCGCACGGGACTGCGTCCCCCGGCGCACCACCGGAGGACTTTCCACCGTGGCCGTCCGCTGCCCGGACAATGCCGTGACCCGGGAGATCATCCGCCTTGCGGGCGTTCCTATCGCTGCTCCCTCCGCCAATATTTCCGGAAAGCCCTCCACCACCACCGCCCAGCACGTCCTCCACGACCATGACGGAAAAATCGCCGCCGTCGTGGACGGCGGCCCATGCCGGGTGGGTGTGGAGTCCACCATCGTGGATTTGACGGAAGACCGCCCCCGGCTGCTGCGCCCCGGCGGAATCACCCCGGAGCAGCTGATCTCCGTTCTGGGGGATCTGGTCATCGACAAGGCTGTCACCGCCCAGATCGACAAGGACGCCGTGGTGAAAGCCCCCGGCATGAAATACCGCCATTACGCCCCGGCGGAGCCGGTGGTCATCGTCTCCGGCAGCCGGGAAAAGGCCGCCGCCTACATCCGCCGCCATTTCACCCCCGGCGACCGGGTGCTGTGCTTTGAAGAAGAGCTGCCCCTGTACGCCGGGTGCAGCCCCCTGTCCTACGGCCGGGAGGCGGACGTCAACACCCTGTCCGCCGGCTTGTTTGCCGCCCTGCGGGAACTGGACGACCCACACATTCATCAGGTCTATGCCCGGTGCCCGGTGGGGGGCGGTGTGGCCTACGCCGTGCAGAACCGGCTGAAAAAGGCCGCGGCGTTCCACATCGTGGACGCGGAGGAGGAAGCATGATTCTCGGCATCACCGGCGGCACCGGCTGCGGAAAAACCACCCTGCTGAACGTTCTGAAGGAGCGGGGCGCGGTGGTTCTGGACTGCGACGACATCTACCACGAGCTGCTGACGCGGGACGCGTCCCTCCTTGCGGCCATCGAAGAACGCTTCCCCGGCACGGTGGAGGACGGCGTTTTGCAGCGGAAAAAGCTTGGGAATCTGGTATTTTCCGACAAAAACGCTCTGCTGGATTTGAACAGAATCACCCACGCCGCCGTGAAGCGGGAGGTGCTTCACCGCCTCGGGGAAAAGCCCGCGCTTGCCGCCATCGACGCTATCGCCCTGTTTGAAGGGGGACTAGCCGAACTGTGCGACGTGACGGTCGCCGTCACTGCCCCGGTGGAAGACCGGGTTCGCCGCCTTATGCGCCGGGACGGTATTCCGGAAGACTATGCCCGCCGCCGCATCGCCGCCCAGCCGGAGGAGAGCTGGTTCCGGGGAAAATGCGGCTTTGTGTTGGAAAACACCGGGTCAGTGTCGGAATTTCGGGAAAAATGCCTTGCGTTTTTGCGGGGAATTGGTATAATGGATCCAGCGAGCGAGCGCCGCAAGTCCCTGCAATGCACCGTCCACCCGACGGGAACGCTGGGAACATATACCTTCGTTGTCGTCTGCTCCCGGTACGACGGGAAGTGGCTTCTCAGCCGGCACAGGGAGCGGGACACATGGGAAACCCAGGGCGGCCACATCGAGCCGGGAGAAACGCCCCTGGATGCTGCCCGACGGGAGCTGTACGAGGAAAGCGGTGTCCGGGACGCGGAGCTTTACCCGGTCTGCGACTACCGCGGCTTCGATTCCCAAAGCAGCGCCAACGGCATGGTGTTTTTCGCGGCGGTTCGCCGTCTGGAACCCCTGCCGGAAAGCGAGATCGGGGAAGTCAGACTGTTTTCGGCGCTGCCGGAAAATCTGACCTACCCCAACGTAACGCCCCGCCTGATGGCGGAGGCGGAAAGAAACATAGGAGGATGCAACATGACCACAGAAGAACTGCGCAATTCCCTGCTGGCGTCGCCCAAGAACGGCTACACCCGGCTCACTGACGCCCAGCGGGATGAAATGGAAGGCTATGCTCAGCGCTACATGGCGTTCATGAGCGAATGCAAGACCGAGCGGGAGGCCACCGCATGGGCCGTTCGGGAAGCCGAGAAGCTGGGCTACAAGCCCTTCGCCCCCGGCATGGAAGCCAAGCCCGGCGACAAAATTTACTACAACAACCGCAATAAGTCCATCGCTTTGGCCGTTGTCGGTACCAAGTCCCTGCGCGAGGGCGCGAACATCTGCGCCGCCCACGTGGATTCCCCCCGGCTGGACATCAAGCCCAATCCCCTGTACGAGGATTCCGAGATCAGCTACCTGAAGACCCACTATTACGGCGGCATCAAGAAATACCAGTGGACGACCATTCCTCTGGCGCTCCACGGCGTGGTGTACCGTGCCGACGGCGCTGTGGTCACGGTTACCATCGGCGAGGACGAGGGCGACCCCATCCTGATGGTCTCCGACCTGCTGCCCCATCTTGCGGCGGATCAGATGCAGAAGCCCGCGGGGAAGGTCATCGAGGGCGAGCAGCTGAACGTGATCCTCGGCTCCGAGCCGCTGGAGGGCGACGGCTCTGACCTCGTGAAGCTGCACATCATGAAGCTGCTGAACGAGAAGTACGGCCTTGTGGAGAGCGACTTCCTCTCCGCCGAGCTGACGGTGGTTCCCGCAGGACGCTGCCGGGAGGCGGGTCTTGACCGCAGCCTGCTCAGCTCCTACGGCCACGACGACCGGGTCTGCGCTTACGCCGAGCTGGAAGCCCTGTTCTCTCTGGACATGCCCGAAAAGACCGCCGTCTGCATCCTTGCCGATAAGGAAGAGATCGGCTCCGTGGGCATTTCCGGTATGCAGAGCCACTACTTTGAACATTTCATGGAGGGGCTGTGCGACGCTCAGGGCGTCAAGCTGTCCGACTGCTTCGCCAATTCCTTCTGCCTGTCCGCCGACGTTTCCAACGCCTTTGACCCCAACTGGCCGGAGACCTGCGACAAGCGGAACAACAGCCAGCTGAACTACGGCGTTGCCATCTGCAAGTACACCGGCTCCCGGGGCAAGGGCGGCGCGTCCGACGCTTCCGCCGAGGCTATGGGTCATGTCCGCTCCACGCTGGACAAGGCGGGCGTCATCTGGCAGATCGCGACGCTGGGCAAGGTAGATCAGGGCGGCGGCGGCACCGTGGCGGCCTACATGGCCAACCGGAACATCGTCACCGTGGACGCAGGCGTGCCGGTGCTCAGCATGCACGCGCCCCTGGAGCTGGTCTCCAAGCTGGACTGCTACGAAACCATGCTGGCCTGCAAGGCGATTTATCTGGCATAAAATCAAGAAGCTCCCTCTTTTCGAGGGAGCTTCCTGCATGTATGAAACTAGAATTCCGGTCCGGTGCAGACGTTCCGGGGTTCCTCCGTGGGAGGAAGTTCCTTGAGCTTCCTGCTGCCGCGTACCGCCAGAACCAGCTCTACGATGGCCCAGATGTGCAGCAGGAAATCCACCAGCTTGCCCATGGGGCTATCATACAGAGCAAAGGTAATGACCACCAGCGCCACGGTGTCGATGATGAACAGCACCAGCGCCGCCGTCAGCCAACCGGCACGCTTCTTGCTCAGCAGCCAGCACAGCAGATACACCGCCACAATGACCAGCGCGATGACCAGACCCGTGTAGGTGAGCGTTCCTTTGACATTCCAGGCACCGTCCACAAAGCCGTTCTCTATGCCCATCCCCACGAATACCAGATAGTACGGTACGGAAGCGGAGAACAGGAAATACGTGTTCGTGTCCAGAATCGTCATGATCAGATTGACCACCGTGAGAATGACGATCAGCAACAGACTGTAACGTCCGTTGGCCACCTGACGCAGCAGGTACTCCCGGGAGTTCTTGTCCACCGGGGTGTTGTTTCTTGCCATAAACTACCATCTCCTTGTTGTTGCGTGCCGTGTCATAATATCAGATATTCAGGGAAAATGCAACCTTGACTTTTCTGCCGTCAATGTGTATAATGAGAGAAATTTCATAGGACAGTTCGTGACCATCCTGTCGGTAAACAAAACTAGGGATTTCCGATGGGCGCTATGCGCTCATTTTTTGTTGGGGACGGTCTTGCGCTGTCCCCAATTTCTATTTTGGAGGAACACCATGTCGAAAAACACCAGATTTCTGACCCATGCCGCCGTCATTGCGGCGCTGTACGCTGTACTGACCCACCTGCAGAATGTTCTGCTTCCCGGTTCCACCACCTGGGCAATCCAGATGCGCTTGTCCGAGGCGCTGTGTGTGCTTTCCTTTTTCACCCCGGCAGCGATTCCCGGATTGACGGTGGGCTGTCTGGTTTTCAACATCACCTATGCCGCCGCACTGCCGCTGGATTTTCTCGTGGGCAGTCTTGCGACGCTTCTGGCGGCCGGGGGGATGTGGCTGACCCGGCGGGTCACGGTGAAGGGCTATCCTCTGGTTGGGATGGCGATGCCCGCACTGTTCAACGCACTGCTGGTAGGCTGGGAACTGACGGTATACATCGGCGGCGGTTTCTTCCTCAACGCGCTGTACGTGGCGCTGGGAGAGCTGGCGGTGCTCCTGACCTTTGGCACGGTGCTGTTTTACGCCGTCAAAAAGCGGCATCTGGACACAAAGGTGTTCGGCGCGTAAAGCAATCAAAATTCCCCCGCCGCACGGATGTTCCGACGCGGCGGGGGAATTCTTCACAGCTCCAATTTCAGGTCGTTTTCCCCGATCCAGCCCCATTTCCGGAGGATCAGGCAGAAAACCCAGCTCAGCACCGCCGGAAGAACGAAGCAGATCAGCGCCATGCCTGTCCAGTCCATGGCGGTGATGGCCGTCTTTGCGCCGCTGGCAATATCGTTGATCCAGCCCGTGTAAACGCCGATCTGCCCGACAAAGCCGCAGGTGCCCATGCCGGAGGAGACTGCCGTGCCGTTCATCTCCAGATGGAACAGGCATGTGGCAAGCGGCCCCGTGATGGCCGATGCCAGTGTGGGCGGTATCCAGATACGGGGGTTCTTCACAATGTTGGGCATTTGCAGCATGCTGGTGCCGATGCCCTGAGCGACCAGACCGCCCCAGCCGTTTTCCCGGAAGCTCATCACCGCGAAGCCCACCATCTGGGCGCAGCACCCTGCCACGGCGGCGCCGCCGGCAAGCCCTGTCAGTCCCAGCGCTGCGCAGATGGCGGCGGAGGAAATGGGCAGCGTCAGCGCCACGCCCACGGCGACGGATACCACAATGCCCATGAAAAAGGGCTGAAGCACCGTTGCCCACTTGATGAAGCTGCCTACGGCGCTGGCCGCCGTACCGATGGGCGCTGCTACCAGACGCGCAATGCCGATGCCGGCCAGAACCGTCACGATGGGCGTCACCAGAATGTCGATTTTGGTCTCCTTTGCCACCAGCTTGCCGCATTCCGCCGCGACGATGGCGACGACGTATACCGCCAGCGGTCCGCCCGCGCCGCCCATGGCGTTGGCGGCAAAGCCCACGGGGATTAGGGAAAACAGCACCAGCGTCGGGCAGTGCAGCGCAAATCCGATGGCCACGGCAATGCCGGGGCCGACCATGGCGGAGGCAAGGCCGCCGATGGTATAGCCCACTGCGCCCTCACCCTTGCCCACGGTGACGATGATCCGTGTCAAAAACCCGATGCCGAACTGCTGTCCCAGAGTATTGAGGATGGTTCCCACCAGCAGCGTGCAGAACAGTCCCTGTGCCATGGCGCCCAGAGCGTCGATCCCGTAGCGCTGGAGGGTAAACACCACGTCTTTGCGCGCCAGAAATTGCCTGATCTTCTCCATAGGTACCCCTTCTTTCCAAAGTGTATGAATGTAACCTATTATACAGGAAACCTTTGCCGCACGCAAGCTGAAAGGGAAAGATTCTCCTTGCAAATGCCGTGCATCATGCTAAAATAGAAGAGGAACGTTGCGAGGAGGGATTTGTCATGGATATTTGGAAAGAACTGGAAGCTGAGGGCGTGAACAGGCACCTGCTTGCAGAAGTCCGTTCCTTCCGGGACGCCCACGGCGTGGCGGAGGAAGTACGCGGCCGGATTCCAAACCCCCGATTTGTATACTACGGAAGAAACGTCTGGGAAGCCGCCGCGGCGGCGGTGCTGTGCGGGGAGAACCTGCTTCTGGCAGGCCCCAAGGCCACCGGAAAAAACGTACTGGCGGAGAATCTGGCCGCCCTGTTCGGCCGCCCCGTGTGGGACATTTCCATGCACATCAACGTGGACGCGGCGTCCCTCATCGGCACCGATACGCTGAAGGGAGGCGAGGTCTGCTTCCGGGAAGGCCCCGTGTGCCAGTGCGCGCGGCTGGGCGGCTTCGGCATTCTGGACGAGGTGAATATGGCGAAAAACGAAGCGCTGGCCGTGCTCCACGCCACGCTGGATTTCCGCCGGGTCATTGATATTCCGGGTTACCGCCGGGTAACGCTGGACGACGCGACCCGGTTTATCGGCACCATGAACTACGGCTACGCCGGAACCCGGGAGCTGAACGAAGCGCTGGTTTCCCGGTTCGTGGTGGTGGATATGCCGGTGATCGGGCAGGACGATCTGTGCAAACTCCTGCTGCGGGGCTTCCCGAGCCTGAAAAAGAGCTGGGCGCAGCAGCTGGCGGCGTTGTTCGACGATCTGCGCGCCAAGTGCAGCAGCGGGGAGATCTCCGCCCGGGCGCTGGATCTGCGGGGACTGCTGACTGCCCTGCGGCTGATGGAACGGGGACTTTCCCCGGAAGCCGCGCTGGAAATGGGCATCATCAACAAGGCATTCGACCCCTTCGAGCGGCAGCTCACCGCCGACGTGGTCTGGGCGCGGGTGCCCAGAACGGCAAAAGCGGACGAGTTCTTCGGAGACTGATATGGACATCGGGGAACAGGAAGCCCGCCGGGCGGACAATCAGATCTGGAACGCCGCGGGCGCTTACGGCTTCGCCACAGGCAGCCGGGGCTATGAACCCAACGGGGAAGCGTCGCTGTATTTCAACACCGCCATCGGCCTTGTGCGGCAGCTGTATGATTACAAGAAGCTGGAGCTGCTGTTCACCGCACTGGAGCGCCACTCCGGGGGAGAGCTGCAAAGTGAGCTGCTCTGGCTGGGGCTGGAACGGTGCGCCTATCTCAGGTGCCGGGACGCCCGTCCGGCGCTGACCTTTTTGCAGCGGGACTATGCCCAGCGGCAGTTACAGCAGGATTTTTCCGTGAACAGCGAGCAGGATCGGCTGAAAATCGGCTGGTTCCGCCGGGCGCTGGGGCTGCCCAGCGAGGAATCTGACCGGGAAAAGCAGATTCTGGACGCGCTGGAATTTGACCCCGACTGGGACGCCGAGGCCATCCAGACGCGGATGGAGCAGATCGTCCTCAAATATTTCGGGCGGAATCTCCGCAACGAAATTGACCACTTCAATTCTAACCGGGTGGATCTGGGTTTCTTTGCCCGGCTGATGCTTCGTCCGGGAGGGCTGCACCGTCTGGGGCAGGCCGCGCCGGAGGGCGGCGTGGGACTGCGTTCTTTGGGGCGGCGCATTTTCGGCTGGCGGGAGGCCCGGAAGGACGAGATTCGGAAATACGCCGCCGCGTGCTTCGGCAAGTCCATGCTGACCCCGGCGGAACTGGCGGATGCGGAGCGAACCTGTTGCACCGGCCACCACCGCAACTGTGTGCTGCATTTCACCCGAGGGGAAGCGCCGGAAACCGGAGAGGCACCCACCCGGGAATGGGAGCAGATTCAGGAGCAGACGGAGCGCAACCGCGCCTATTTTCAGGCGCATCTTGCCCAGAACCGGCTGGAGATCCAGCGCCTTGCCCAGCAGCTGCAAAATACCATTCTGCTGCTTCAGGAGGACGGGAGCCTGCGGTGCCGCGCGGGACGGGTCAACCCGGCGCTTGCATGGCGCGCCCCCGCTCTGGGGGACGGCCGGGTGTTTGACCGGCAGCAGCCCAATACCCTTGGGGACCTGATCGTGGATATTCTGCTGGACGCCTCCGCCTCCCAGAACCGGCGGCAGGAGCAGCTGGCGACGCAAGGCTACATTCTGGCCGAAGCGCTGACCCGGTGCGCAATTCCTGTCCGGGTGCTGTCCTACTGCTCCGTCAGCGGCTGTACGGTGCTGCGGGAGTACCGGGACTACCGGGAAAATCAGGGCAACAACCGGATTTTCGAGTTCGCTGCCGCCGGGTGGAACCGGGACGGCCTTGCCCTGCGGGCAGTGGACTGGCTTCTGCGCCGGACGGGGGAGCAGCAGCGGCTTTTGCTGATCCTCACCGACGCGAACCCCAACGACGATACCCGCCTCCCCGGCACGGGGAATCAGTTTTTCAGCCGGGACTACAGCGGCAGGCCCGCCGTGGCCGACGCTGCCGAAGAAGCGACGGCATTGCGCAGACACGGCAATCCGCCGCTCTGCCTGTTCTCCGGCCGGGAGGGCGACTTAAGCAGCGCCCGCACCATTTACGGCCGGGATGTGGTCAGGCTGCCCTCCGTGGGCTGGTTTGCCCAGACCGTGGGGAAGATCATTCAGGGACGGCTGCAGGCTCTTGAAAGTTAACGAAAAAAACGCGGCTTCAAAGCCGCGTTTTTTAGATAAATTGGCACTGTACAACGCCTTTTAAGTATGCTACAATTCCCAAAAGCGGGAAAACAGGAGATGATGACCTTGACAAGTCAGGCGCAGCGGTATCTGGAAAAGCTGGATATCGGCTATTCCTACCGCCTTGCAAAGCGGATGGAGGAGCACTGCACCAACCCCGTGCTGGGCTACCGCACCGCAGGCTCCCCGGCGGAGATCGCCACGGGAGACATGCTGGCGGCGGAGATGAAGAAAATCGGCTTTTCCAAAGTATGGAAGGACGCCATCACCGTGGACGCGTGGGAGTTTGAGAAGGCGGAGCTGTCTTTTACCGACGCCGGGGGACGGGAGCGCCATGTCCAGCTGGGCGCGTATCAGACGAATTTCGTCACGGACGGCCCTACCGCCTACGAGCTTGTCTATGCGGGCAAGGGCACGGAAGCGGATTACGAGGGGCTGGACGTTAACGGGAAGCTGGTGCTGGTGGAGATCAATCAGCGGAACGAATGGTGGATCAACTACCCCGTGTATCAGTCCCACCTCAAGGGTGCGGCGGCGCTGATCGCCGTGCAGACCGGGGGCTACGGCGAGGTGGACGACGCCGCGCTGAACGCCCAGGATATCGCAGGCCCTCCCGAAGCCGCCGCCTTTTCCATTTCCCGGAAGGACGCCGGGGTGCTGAAGGAGCTGCTTGCGGACAGTGCGACGGTGGCCGTCACGCTGGACGCCTGCACCCGGGTGGAGCGCGACCGCACCACCTACAATATCATCGGCGAGCTGACCGGCCGGAACCCTGACCGGAAGATCATGCTCTCCGCCCACTACGACTCCTATTTTGACGGCTTTCAGGACGATAACACCGCCATTTCCATGATGCTGGGCATGGGCAAAGCACTGGTAGAGACCGGCTGGCAGCCGGAGAACACCATCCTTTTCTGCGCCATGGCGTCGGAGGAATGGGGCGTGGCGGATTCTCAGTTCGACTGGTCCACCGGCGCTTATGAGCAGGTGTTTACCGTGCATCCCGAATGGCGGGGGCAAGTCATTGCCGACCTGAATTTCGAGCTGCCCGCTCTTGCCCACGGCACCCGGGCAAGAATCCGCAGCACCTACGAATATGTGGATTTTCTGGAGGAATTTCTGGAAAATCTCCCGGAGCTGACGCAGGGCTACCCGGAGGAGACCCGGATCACCGCCCCTATCGAGACATGGTCGGACGATTTTTCCATCGCCATTGCGGGCATTCCCTCCATGGTCAACGATTTCACCGGCGGCAGCTTCATGGAGACCCACTATCATTCCCAGTTCGACAACGACACCTACTATGACGAGGACGTGTACCGTCTCCACCATGAGCTGTTCGGTCTGCTGCTGATGACCATTGACAGGACTAGAGTCGTTCCGCTGAATTTTGCTGGAACCTTTCAAAAGGCCAAGGAAGCATTGGACTTGGACTGGTGCGCCCGGACGGAAGCTGACGGCGAGAGCCTTGCCCAGGCGCTGGATGAAGCGGCGGCGCTTGCCCAGCAGGTCTATGACCGGGCGGCGGCCATCAACCGGGGACAGGCACCCGGCGAGGACGCCGGTCGACTGGAACGGCAGCTTTTGAATCTGTTCCAGCAGACCCAGGACACCTTTGTCCGCATCGACTGGTACGGCAACGTCCAGTTCCCCCAGGAAAGCTTGCAGGAAAGCCTGGAGCTGCTCCACGGCGCGGCGGGCAGCCTGACGGAGGGAAATCTCTCCGCGGCACTGCGGAAACTCTATGAGATCGACAACAACCGGTATGCCTTCCTGTTTGAGCAGCGGGTATACCGTCACTTCACCCAGTACGTATTTTCTCAGCCCAAGGAGCGCCTGAAATGGGGCTACCGCCGGATCGTGGGGTATATCAACCTCTACGCCACGGTCAAGAGCCTGCTGGAAAAGAAAGCCCGGGGCATTACGGACTACACCGCGGAAGCGGCCTTCCTGCAGGGCGCGGCCGCCGCGCAGGAGGGCGCCTACCGGGATCTGGTGGGCAGTCTGAACATCAGTGTGGAGGAAATGAAGCGGATGCTCCGCGACTGCCTCCCAAGATAAAGGAACGAATATATGGAAAGCGAATTATACAAAGTTACAAAAAAAGACCTGCCAAAGCTTCAGGCACTGCTGAACAAGTGCTTTGCCTCCGACCCGCTGTACGAGACCCTGATTCCCAACGAGGATATCCGCAAGAAGCTTTTGCCGAAGCTCTTTGCCTGCGACATGGAGGAATTCTACAAAAACTGCGACATTTTTGCCGACAGCCCGGATTTGAACGGCCTTCTGGTCGTTTCCGACGAGACCGAGCCGTACCATTTCCTCCAATACTACTTTACGGAGCTGGAAGCGGAATTGCAGACGGACGCATGGCTGATCAAGGAAGACCCGTCGCTCAAAACCCTGTTCCACTTTTTTGCCGCACGGGATTACCTGAACTCCCACTGGACGACCCAGCTCCACGAGGACAACCGTCTCCATGTGATCTATCTGGCGGTAGACCCCCAGATGCAGCACCACGGCATTGCGGTGAAGCTGCTGAAGGCGGCGGTGGATTACGCGGACAAGCATCACATGATGATGTCGCTGGAGACCCATAATCCCCACAACGTGACGCTATACCAGCAGTTGGGGTTTGAGATTTACGAGGTTCTGGAAAAGCATTTTCATCTGAAACAGTTCTGCATGGTGCGCCCGATTCAAAGCGAGCTTGGACAGCCCGCGAAGCCGGGAAATGCGATTTAATCGAAAATAGAAAATCCCGTCCGCAATCTGCGGACGGGAATCTTTCTGTTTATACGAACTTTTTTCGGCAGGTCAAAAGCCCATCAGCCGTTGCGGACTTCCATGAACAGGCTTTCCATATACCGGGAGGTTTCCTCCGGCAGGAAGTTGAAGCTGGTGCCGGTGGTGAGGGTGTCCGCGTCGGGGTAGGCGACCTCGCTGCCCGCGACCTCCGGATCCATCAGCTCCTTCGCCGCGGTGGAAGGGACGCTGTAGCCCAAAAACTCCATGTTGGCGGAGGAAATCTCCGGGCTGCACAGGAAGTTGATGAAGGCTTCCGCCGCCTCCTTCTCCTGGCAGCAGGTGGGGATGCACATGGCGTCGATGAACATGTTATAGCCCTGCGCTGTGGGACGGTAGAAAGCCAGATCGGGGTTCTCTTCCACCATGGTCAGATAGTCGCCGGCGTAGTAGGGGGCGATCCACGCTTCCTCGTTTTCCATGGCGTCAAAAATCTGATCCATGACGTACTGCTGCACCACGGGCTTCTGCTCCGCCAGCTTGGCGGCACAGGCCTGAAGCTCGGCTTCGTCGGTGGTGTTCACGTCGTAGCCCAGCAGGTACTCGGCAATGCCGAAGGCGTCCCGGGAGTTGTCGAACATCAGGATCTTTCCGGCGTACTTCTCGTTCCACAGCAGTTCCCAGCCGGTGACATCGGCTTCGTCCACGTACTTGGTGTTGTAGATGATGCCCACGGTGCCCCAGGTGTAGGGGACGGAATACTTGTTCTCCGGGTCGTAGGAGGTGTTCTTGAAGGAATCGTCGATATACTGGTAGTTGGGGATGTTGCTGAAGTTCAGTTCCTCCAGCATACCCTCCTGCACCATCCGGCCAATCATGTAGTCGGAGGGGATGATCACGTCCACGGTGATGCCGCCGTTGGACAGCTTGGAGTACATGATCTCGTTGGAGTCATAGGTGGAATACTGCACGCGGATGTGGGGGTAGGCTTCCTCAAAGGCGGCGATTACATCCAGAGAGCCGTCGTCGCCCTCGGAGATGTACTGACCCCAGTTGTAGACGTACAGGGTGGTCTTTTTACTGCTGCCGCAGCCGGAAAGACCGGTCAGGCAGCTCACGGCAAGCAAGACGGCAAGAATAACGGAAATCCCTTTTTTCATGACAATTCTCCTTTATACCCCGCTGTGGGCAGCGGCTCGTTTTTTGTCCCCGCGGAGCTGAATGAGGTTCATGGTGACCATCAGCACCAGAATCAGCAGGAATAGCAGGGTGAACAGGGCGTAGATTTTCGGATGGAGGGGCTTTTTCGTGTAGGAATAGATTTCCACGGGAAGGGTCACGAAATCCAGCCCGCTGACAAAATAGCTGATGACAAAATCGTCCAGACTCATGGTGAACGCCATAATAGCGCCGGACACGATGCCGGGGGCAATCTCATGGAGCGTCACCTTGAAAAACGCCTGCAGGGGCGTGCAGCCCAAGTCCATGGCCGCGTCCCGGAGGGAGCTGTCCGTCTGCTTGAGTTTCGGCATGACGTTCAGGATCACGTAGGGGAGGTTGAAGGTGATGTGGGCAATGAGCAGCGTCCAGAAGGTCAGACTGTTCCGCTGCCCCAGCATCCGGGTCCCCACGAAGACGAACAGCAGGGAAAGGGACACGCCGGTGACGATATCCGGATTCGTCATGGGGATGTTGGTCAGCGTCATGGCAGCCTTGCGCAGTCTGGGGTTCAGGTTGTAGATGCCCAGTGACGCCACCGTGCCGAAGACCGTGGCGATGAAGCTGGCGAGAACCGAGACGAGCAGGGAGTTGCCCAGCAGCTTTAACAGCGTCCTGTCCTGAAACAGACGGGCGTACTGCCGCAGGGTAAACCCTTCAAACTGGGTAACGTCCTTGCCTGTATTGAACGATGCCACGATCAGCACTGCCATGGGGACGTACAGGAAAATGAAAATCAGAACGGTGAGAATGCGGTTGGCTTTTTTCATACGATGACACCGCCTTCCTCATTGCCGCCGCCGAAGCGGTTCATGATGCCGGTGCAGATGAATACCAGAATCATCAGCACCAGACTCAGCGCCGCACCCAGATTGGGGTTGTTGCCCTGCTTGAACTGGCGCTCGATCACGTCGCCGACGAGCACCGTGTCCGTACCGCCCAGCTTCTGGGAGATATAGAAGGTGGACACCGCCGGGACGAACACCATGGTCATGCCGGAGAGAATGCCGGGAACGCTGAGGGGCAGCACCACCCGGGAAAACACCTGCGTGCTGTTGCAGCCCAGATCCTCCGCCGCTTCAATGAGCCGGGGGTCGATCTTGACAATGACGCCGTACAGGGGCAGGATCATATAGGGCAGATAGTTATACACCATGCCCAGAATGACCGCGCCGGGGGTACGGATGAGCCGCAGCCGGCCGATGCCGATGGCGTCGAGAATATTGTTGATGATGCCGGTGTCCTGCAGCAATCCGACCCATGCGAGGGTGCGGAGCAGGAAGCTCATGCACATGGGCAGCATCACCAGCATATACAGGAACTTCTGAGCGGTCTGGCTTCGGTGGGCGATGTAGTAGGCCATGGGGTAGCCCAGCAGCAGGCAGATGAAAGCCGACGCCACCGCGTAGAAGATGGACTGCCACAGAACGCCCCAGTACAGGTTCAGCCCTCGCAGGTTCACAAGGCTGAATTCCCCCGTAGACGGGTCGGTAAGGGCATAGTAGCACACCACGCCCAGAGGAATCAGCGTGAATACCACCATCCATATCAAATACGGGGTGCTGAGCAAGATAGACTTATTCTTCTTCATCTTCGGCATCCTCCGTCAGCTCGTCATACTCGGCGGAGTAGGAGCTGTAGTCGCCAAAGAGACCTGAATATTCGCTCTTGTGCATGATGTGAATGTCTTCCGGGTTCAGGCGGATGCCGATGGTCTCGCCCACGCCGTGGTAGTCCGTGGTCTGAATGAGCCATTTGAAGCCCTTGAACTCCACGATGATGTCGTAGTTAAGACCCTTGAAGGTAATGCCCGTGACGGTGCCGACGAGATGACTCTCCGCGGGCTTCACGATGTCAATGTCCTCCGGTCGGATGACCACGTCCACCGGCTCGTTGGGGGCGAAGCCCTTGTCCACGCACTCAAAGACCCGGCCGAAGAACCGGACCTTGAAGTCTTCCAGCATGACGCCGTCCAGGATGTTGCTTTCGCCGATAAAGTCCGCCACGAAGGCGTTCTTCGGCTCATTATAGATATCCTCAGGTCTGCCGATCTGCTGAATCCGTCCCTTGTCCATGACCACCACGGTGTCGGACATGGAAAGGGCTTCCTCCTGATCGTGGGTGACATAGATGAACGTGATGCCGGTGGTCTGCTGGATGCGTTTCAGCTCGATCTGCATGTCCTTGCGCAAGCGCAGATCCAGCGCTGCCAGGGGTTCGTCCAGCAGCAGCACCTTCGGCTGGTTGACCAATGCCCGGGCGATGGCAACACGCTGCTGCTGGCCGCCGGACAGACTGTCCACGCTGCGGTTTTCGTAGCCCTTCAGGCTGACGATTTCCAGCATTTCATTGACCCTGCGGTCAACTTCGTCCTTGGGCAGCTTTGCTACCTTCAGGCCGAAAGCGACGTTGTCGTACACATCCAGATGCGGAAAAAGGGCATAACGCTGGAACACGGTGTTGATCTGCCGCTTGTAGGGCGGAACGTCGTTGATGACCTTCCCGTCAAACGTCACCGTGCCGGAAGTGGGCGTCAGAAAGCCGCCGATGATCCGAAGCGTTGTGGTCTTGCCGCAGCCGGAGGGGCCGAGCAGTGTGAGGAATTCGTGATCGTTGAAATAAAGATTGATGCCGTCGAGAATACGCTCCCCGTCGAACTCCATGGTCAGGTCCTGGAGTCTGATGAGTTCCTTGGACATTATCCTCCCCCGTTTCTTTTTATTTTGCGCCGAAATACGACAGATACTACTATACCGTAAATTTTTGCAATGTCAATGGATTATATCCGTTTTTTCCCGGGAAAGTTTCGTTTTCCGTTCCGGCAGACGAAAACCGTGCCGCGGCAGAACTGACGTTTGCCGCGGCACGGTATTTGGGTAGGGCTTGTTATGCCGCAGGGGCGGTGACGGTGGTGGTTTCCGGGATGGTTTCCCCGGCGGTTTCCTCCGGAACGGTGCTTGGAACGTAGGTTTCCGGATGGCTGGCCAGGTCCTGATAGTAGGCTTCCCGGTCGGCCTTTTGCTGTTCCAGATACGTCCGGCATTTTTCCATGCCCGCACCGACGATGGAGTCCGTGCGCTCCATGGACTTTTTCGCGGAGGACAGCATGGCGTCGTTCAGGTTGAATAACTCCGCCCACTGATCCTGATTGTCTTCGTCCAGCGGCAGGATGTTATATTGCTTCGCCCCGTCAGTGCGCATGTTCACCCATGTGGGCAGCGCGTCCACGCTTTGCAGATACACGGCTCCGTCGGAATACTTTTCAAAGGTGACGGTGAACAGAATGCCATCCTCCGTATAGTAGGGAGGCGCGGCTTGAATATAGCCGTTTCTCTGGTTGGATACGGCGTTGCCCAGAGAGTAGATGACCACGGTCTTGTGGTCAGGGTCAACAGTGCTGGTAAGCAAGTCCACCGGCTGAACAACATGCGGATGCCCGCCCACGATCACGTCAAAGCCAAGATCGCACAGCTTCTGTGCCATGGTGTCCTGAAGGGAATTTTCCTTGATGTTATATTCCACGCCCCAGTGAATGAACATCATGGTGGCTTCCGCACCGTCCGCTTTCATCTGTTCCAGAATCTGTTCCGACGCGGTGTACAGCTTGCCGGGGTCGTTGTTGAGGAAGTAGTTCATCTGCCCCTCGTCCTTGATGGGGGTAAGACCATTGAGGGAGAAGGAGCTGCCGTTGCTGCTGTATGCCCATGTGTAGCACACCATGCCGATTTTAATGCCGTTTACGTCCACCACGGCGTATTTCGGCTCGTCGGCGTTCAGCTGGGAGCCGAGGGCGGTCAGTCCCTTGCCGCGGATGATCTCCACGGTGCGGGTGATGCCCGACGCCATGGTGTCGCCCGCGTGGTTGTTGGCGGTGAGCAGCATGTCATAGCCCGTGTCCACTACGCTGTCGATCAGCGCGTCGGGACAGTTGAAAGCGGGATTGCCCTGATAGGGGTAATCGTCGCCGCCGAAGGTGGTCTCCAGATTGGCGATGGCGTAGTCCAGACCGGACACGATATCCTTGACATAGCGGAAAATGGAACTGAAATCGTAGGTGCCGTTGCTTTGCAGGCAGGTGTCAAACACCGGCTTGTGCATCAGCAGATCGCCCATGGTGCCGATGGAAGCGGTAGCCACTACATGTTCCGGTTCCGGCAGGGTGGTCTCCGGGGGCTGGGTCTCGGCCTGCGTCGGCTCTGTCCGGATGACGGTGGGAAGGGTATAAACCTGTGTCTCCGTCCGGACGGTAGTCTGGGGCGTTTTGTTCACCAGATTAACACACATCCAGATCACAAGACCTGTCAACGCGATCATGACGAAAATCAATACGGTCAGCAGCACAACGACTGCTGTGTTGTTTCCCTTCGGCTTTTTGGACATGGGTACTCCTCCTTGTCAGGCTGCCTCTTCGGTCGGAACAACGGGAGTTTCCCGCGCCTGCTTTTCCTGCGCGTAATAGCTCCGGCATTGCTCAAGCCCCGGGCCGACGATGTTCATGGTGCGGTCGTAGGATGCCACGGCGTTCGCCAGAGCGGCGGCGTCCAGACCATACAGATTCTGCCACTCTGTCCGCCGGGCGTCTTCCAGCGGGACGATGTTGTATTCCTGCTTTTCGTCAACGCTGTGCAGGTTGACCCATGTGGGCATCACGTTCACATCGGCAACGTATACTCCGCCGTCGGCGTATTTTTCAAAGGTGACGGTGAACACAGCGCCGTCCTCGGTGTGGCCGGTGTTCAGGGTCATCAGGTCACGGCGCTGGTTGGATACGGCGTTGCCCAGAGAGTAGATGACCGCCGTTTTGTGCCGGGAATCGGAGCTGCTGGTCAGCAACTCCATCGGCTCCACCACGTGGGGGTGTCCGCCGACAATGACATCCACACCCATATCGCACAGTTTCTGGGCGATCATCCGCTGGGAGGAATCCGCCTGAAGGGAATACTCCGTGCCCCAGTGAATGTACAGCATGGTAGCTTCCGCGCCGTCTTCCTGCATTTGGGACAGGAGAGACTGTACCTCGGAATAGAAGGCGTCCAGATTGGTTTCCACAAAGTAATTCACCAGACCCACCTGGGCGACCTCCGGCTCATAATTCAGGGAGGGACGCCCGTTCACCTCGCTGGTGGCGTAGGTGTAGGCCGCCATACCTACTTTGATGCCGTTCACGTCCACCACGGCGTACTTGGGTTCCTCGTCGCTGAGCTGGGTCCCCAGAGGGGTCAAACCCATTTCCCGCACCCGCTTCACCGTGCGCAGGACGCCTTCAGTGGTGGTGTCGGAGCAGTGATTGTTGGCAGTGAGCAGCATGTCGATCCCCGCGTCCTTCGCCGCCTCCACGATCTCGTCGGGGCAGTTGAAGTCGGGGTAGCCCTGGTAGGGGTAATTATCGCCGCCCAGGGTGGTTTCCAGATTGGCCACGGAATAGTCATAGCTTGCAGTATATTCTGCCACGTAGCGGAAAATCGATTCAAAATCGTAGCCGCCATCCTCTGTGGTGCAGGCGGTGATCACGGGCTTGTGCATCAGCAGATCGCCCTGAACGCCCACGGTGGCGGAGGCAACCGGCTCTAAGGGCTGGATCGCTTCCGTCGTTGGCGGGGTGGTCGGGGCGTCGTCAGGCTTTCCTTTGCCCAGGGAGCGGACAATGAGAACCACAGCGACGACCGCCACCAGCACCAGCGGCAGCAGCTTCAGCGCGGTATTCCGGCGGGGTTCCTGTTTTGCGTATTTCGGTTTATGTGCCATGGGGTTCCTCCTGAAAGACATCGGTCAGGTAATGTACGGTATGGACGGCCTGTCCTCCGCGCAGGTACACGCGGGGTACCCGCCGGCTGATACCGCAGGCAAATTCATAGTTGAAGCTTCCGGCCGCGGCGGCAATCTCCTCCATGGAGATGGTCTCATCCCCGTCCGTCCCGACCAGGGTGACGGTGTCACCAGCCTGAACGCCGGGGATATCGGTAACGTCCACCATCATCTGATCCATGCAGACCCGCCCCAGAATGGGGGCACGCCGGCCGTGAATCAGGACGTAAAACTTGCCGGACAGACTGCGGCGGTAGCCGTCGGCGTAGCCGATGGGGACGGTGGCCACGACAGTGGGGCGGGTGGTGACAAAAGTGCCGCCGTAGCTGATCTCCCGCCCTGGGGGCAGGGCTTTCACGTAGGAGACCCGGCTGAGCAGACGCATGGCGGGAGTCAGGGGGAGAAGGCCGGTGTCCACCTCGTCGCTGGGGTACAGGCCGTAGGTGACGATGCCGGAACGAACCATCTCGTAGTGGTGGTCGAAGTTCATCAGTCCGGCGGAATTGTTCAGGTGGCGGATGGGAATGCGGACACCCCGGCGTTTCAGCATGGCGTCGAAAGCGTCGAAGCGTTCCGCCTGTGCGCGGGCGCGGCTGAGGTCATAGCTGTCGGCGGTGGCAAAATGGCTGAACAGCCCCTCTGCGGTCAGCCCCGGCAGGGCGGCGATTTCGGCGCAGATGTCGGCGTCGGCTTCCGTTACCTGAAAACCGATGCGGCTCATGCCCGTGTCCACGGCAAAGTGAAAGGCTGCGGATACCCCCGCTTCCACGGCAGCCCGGGACAGGGCTTCTCCGTCCTCCCGGCGGAAAATGGCAGGGCGGATCCCCAGGCGGACGGCGTCGGGGAAGGCTTCCGGCGGCGTGTAGCCCAGAATCAATATCGGCCGGGTGATCCCGGCGTCCCGCAGCTCCAGCGCTTCGGACATGGAGCTGACGCCGAAAAAAGCGCACCGATTTTCCAGCAGCCGGGCGATCGGCACGGCGCCGTGGCCGTAGGCGTCGGCCTTGATGACGGCCATCACAGGCACTTTGGCCTTGCGGCAGACCGCGTCAAAATTGGAAGAAACAGCGTCCAGGTCAATGATCGCCCGGGTGCAGTCGTGGGACATAATCCATCAGGTTCCTTTCGTGCATAAGCGGCGGAATTTTGTGATTTCCTGCCAGCATATGGATAAGTACCCTTTATCTTACCATAGAAAGTCAGGAAAGTAAACACGCAAAGTCATTAAGGTTTCCTTGCTTTCTCGCTGAGGAAATGGTATAATTTCCGTAATCCGAGAGGGAGGTACGCCCATGGCACGAACGGACAATTATCTCATTCAGGCGCAGCAGGCAAAGAGCTGCTTTCTGACCTACGACGCGGAAGCGCTGGCGAAAAAGCTGAACGCAAAGCTGGACGCGGACTTCCTGTACACCACATTTTTCGGCCAGAGCTACCGGGTCTCCCGGAAAACCGGGGATATCCAGCGGTTGGAAAACGGCGCGTGGCAGGACGGAAACAGCTATGAGGAGGTCATGACCCTGCTTGACCTGATCTGCGACAGCCGGGAAGACCGGCATGTCAGCGGACGGTGGAAAGCCATGCAGGACTTCGGCCTGCAATTTCACCAGAAGCTGCTGGAAGACGATCACGACCCTTGGGCGGAGCGGTTCCAGAACGATCTTCCCGCCTTCCGCCGGGCGTGTCTGGCGCTGGGCGGCAAGCCCCTTCCCGTGGGGGACGCGGCCTATGCCTTTGAGATTTTTGACGGTCTGGGCGTCGCCGTCCAGCTGTGGCTGGGGGACGACGAGTTTCCGCCGAATCTGCGCTTTTTGTGGGATGAGAACGCCGACCAGTACATCCGCTATGAGACGATGTACTTTGCAAAAGCGCTGCTGCTGAACAGAATCGCGGGGCAGATGAAAGAACCGTAAAATAGTTAATGGAGCGTATCGGTACAGATACGCTCCATTTCTCGTGCCGGGGTACAGCCCCTTGGCTCTCCCTTTGGGAGAGCTGTCACCGAAGGTGACTGAGAGGGTTTTGCAGCCCTATGTACCCTCTCTGTCTTCGCTTCGCTCAGCCACCTCTCCCATAGGGAGAGGCAAGGGGTGCTGGCATTAACAGGCACAGCAGGTTATCCTGCTGTGCCTGTTTTGGTATGTCAGCGAATCAATACTTGGGATTGGGGCCCCACTGGTTGTCGCCGGTGCTGTCCTGGCAGAACCAGACGAGCAGGATGATCGAACCTACCAGAGGAATCAAAACAAACAGATAATATGTGCCGGGCTTGCCGATGTCGTGCAGACGGCGGACACCGAGAGCAATCGAGGGAACCAGAATGGCAAGCGTCCAGAGCCATGCGTAGTTCTTCAAAATAGCACTGGCAACCATACCGGCAAGGGCGCAAAACAGCGCAGCCCACCAATACTCGCTTCTTCTGGAGCGGGTATTAAAATCCGCGTACTTGGTGAAGAACATCTTGATGGCATCAATGAAGCCGACGGAAGGCTTCGGCTCCCGGCCATTGGTGTAGGTGACATAGCCGCCATCGACCTGCCGCGCGCCGCAGCCGTCGCAGAACTGTGCGCCGTCTGGTAGCTGCTTGCCGCAATTCTTACAATACATAAATATCTCTCCTCTTTACATTTATTTTAGCGGGCTTTCCCGCAGTGGTACGTAGTTTATCCCTTCACGCTGCCGTCCGGGTTGAACAGGGGCAGCTTTTCCAGATAGACGAGGTCGGAACGCTCCTGCGCGTCGCCCTCAGCCAGAACGGCCATGCGTCCGCAGATGATGCCGCCCGCTTCCTCTACCAGAGTTTCCAGCGCCTTCAGGCTCTCGCCGGTGGAGATCACGTCGTCCACGATGAGGATGCGCTTGCCCTTCATCAGCGCGGCGTCCGCGCCGTCCAGATACAGCTTCTGCTCCTTGGCGGTGGTGATGGAATGCACGGAAACGCTGAAAATGTCCCGCATGTACAGCTTGGGGGCTTTCCGCGCCAGGATATACTTCTTGTCCCCGGCCTGACGGGCCATCTCGTGGGCCAGAGGAATGCCCTTGGCCTCCGCAGTGATGATGTAGTCATATTCCGGCGCGCGCTTCAGCAGCTCCCGGGCGCAGGCCACGGTCAGCTCCTGATCGCCGAAGATCACAAATCCGGCAATGGACAGAGAATCGTTTACCGGGCAGATGGGCAGATCCCGCTCAAGGCCCGCAATGTTCATATGATAATACATAGAATTTCCGCTCCTTCTTTTCTGGAAATAATCCTGAATTTATTATAACGCCCCAGTGAAAAAAGTCAAGGGAAACGCGGCGCAATTCGACAAACGCTTTTCACAGGCTTTTCTTAGGGCCTATCTGAAAACCGTCAACATGCCCAAACAGCGGGTCTTTTCCGCCTGCTGTGCACCATTTTCCCTTGTAATACACAAAGTATTCCTGCGGAAAAATGGCTTCAGCAGGCGAAAAATCCCTCGCTGTTGGTCATATTCCCGGTTTTCAGATAGACCCTAAGGAAAAGATTTGGGAAAACTCCGCGATTCCGGATTGCTTTTTTCGCCGCGGCGTGCTACCATACTCATACGGAAAATATTCAGCCCGAAAAGGAGAAAGACCATGTTTTACAAAAACGCGCGAATTTTTACTCCTGATTTCCGGTTCCGTACCGGTGCCTTTGAGGTGCGGGACGGCCTGTTCGGCGAAGTCCTCCCCGAAAACGTCCCCGCTGACGCCGTTGACTTAAACGGCGCGACCGTCATCCCCGGCCTGATCGACGTCCACAGCCACGGCAACTCCGGCGCGGACTTCTCCGACGGCGATTACGAGGGACTCAAGCGGATGGCCGCTTTCTATGCCAAGTGCGGCGTGACCTCCTTTGCCCCCGCCTCCATGACCCTGCCCTACGACGTGCTGGAAAAAGCCTTCGCCACCGCGAAGCAGCTCCACGCCGCAGCCCCCGAGGGACTGTCCCGTCTCATGGGCATTCAGATGGAGGGGCCCTACTTCTCCTACAAGAAGCGCGGCGCACAGAACCCAGACTACCTGAAGGACCCGGATTTTGAGGGCTTCAAGAAGCTGTACGAGGGCTGCGGCGGTCTTGTCCGCATCGTGGATGTCGCGCCCGAACTGCCCGGCGCGGCGGAATTTGTCGCCAAGGCCAAGGAGCTGTGTACCGTCTCCATCGCCCACACCGATTCCGACTATGACCACGCCAGAGCCGCCATCGACGCCGGTGTCACCCACCTGACCCACCTGTACAACGCCATGCCCCCCATCCACCACCGCAATCCCGGCGTCATTCCCGCCGCAGTGGAAACCCCGGGCGTCCAGGCCGAGATCATTTGCGACGGCTACCATATCCACCCCGCCGCCGTCCGTCTGGCCTTCACCATGTTCCGTGACCGGATGGTGCTGATCTCCGATTCCGGCCGCTGCGCCGGTGAGCCGGAGGGAACCAGGTTCCAGCTGGGCGGTCAGGACGCGTGGCTTCGCGGCGGCGTGGCCAAGCTGGCCGACGGCACCATCGCCTGCTCTGCTACCAACCTGTGGACCTGCCTGCAAAACGTCCTAAGGTGGAACGTCCCCGAGGAAGAGGCCATCCGCGCGGCGACCTTCAACCCCGCCAAGGCCATCGGCACGGCGGACAAGGTCGGCACCATCGAGACCGGCAAGCTGGCGGACTTCGTTGTCACCAACGCGGATTACACCCAGAAGCGGGTGTTCATCGGCGGAAAAGAAATCTGATTCTGTGCGCACACTTTTGGAAGGCTCCCCTAAATGGGGGAGCCTTCCCAGCCCTGTCTGATACTGAACTCCAATTAAAATCTAAAAAAAGATTTTAATTGCCTGAAGGGCATGGAGTTCATATGAGACTTGTTTTGTGATTTCTTTCCTTATAAATCACAAAACAGGCAGCGCCGTCAGGCGATGCCTTCCTGATTTAAATTAAGATTTTAATCAGGAAATAGTATGAAAAATTCTGATTTGAGGTTTTTATGCATCATCGTTACATCGGAGACAAGGCGTTTTACCGCCGGGTCTTTGGGGTAGCCGTCCCCATTATCATCCAGAACGGCATCACCAACTTTGTGTCCCTGCTGGACAACATCATGGTCGGGCAGGTCGGCACCGTTCCCATGAGCGGCGTTTCCATCGTCAACGGCCTGCTGTTCGTCTTCAACCTGTGCGTCTTCGGCGCAAGCTCCGGCGCGGGTATCTTCACCGCCCAGTTCTACGGCTCCAAGGATGACGAGGGTATCCGCCACACCTTCCGGTTTAAGTTCCTGATCTGTATCGTCATCTCTTTGGTGGGCGCGGCCATTTTCCTACTGGGCGGTTCCAGTCTGATTGGGCTTTACCTCACCGGCGAGGGCGACGCCGCCACTGCCGCCGGGGCGCTGGATCACGGCCTTAAATATCTGGCCATCATGCTCTGGGGCTTTTTGCCCTTCGCCCTGACCAACACCTATTCCAGCACCCTCCGGGAGACCGGGGAGACTTTCATTCCCATGCTGGGCGGCATTGCGGCGGTGTTCGTGAATCTGGTGCTGAACTACATCCTGATCTTCGGCAAATTCGGCGCGCCGGAAATGGGAGTGGAGGGCGCAGCCATCGCCACGGTCATTTCCCGGTACGTGGAGCTTGCCATCGTGGCGGGGTGGACACACAGCCACAAAGCCCGCAACGCCTTTATCGTGGGCGCTTACCGTTCCATGTACATCCCCGGCAAGCTGCTGAGATCCATCACCATCAAGGGTATGCCCCTGCTGGCCAACGAATTCCTCTGGTCCAGCGGCATGGCCGTCCTGAACCAGTGCTACTCCACCTGCGGGCTGGACGTGGTGCCTGCCATGAACATTTGCAGCACCCTGTTCAATCTGGGGAGCGTCGTCTATCTTTCCATGGGCAATTCCGTTGGCATTATCATGGGGCAGATGCTGGGCGCGGGGCACTCGGAGGAGGACGTGCGGGACACCAACCGGAAGCTCATCGCCGTGTCCATTGCGTCGGGCGTCATGTTCGGCGGCCTGATGGCGGCGGTTTCCGAGGCGTTCCCCGGCATCTACAACACCACCGACGCCGTGCGGCATCTGGCGGCGCAGCTGATCTGGATCTCCGCCGTGATGATGCCCTTCGGCTCCTATCTCAACGCCACCTATTTCACCCTCCGTTCCGGTGGACAGACCTTCGTGACGTTCCTGTTTGACAGCTGCTTCATGTGGGTGTTCTGCGTGCCGCTGGCCTTCTGCCTGAGCCGGTTTACGAACCTGCCCATTCTGCCGCTGTACGCTATCTGTCAGGCTACCGACTTCATCAAGTGCGTCATTGGTACGGTCATGCTGAAACAGGGCAAGTGGATTCAGAACCTGACGGTCTGATACTATTTCCTGATTAAAATCTTTTTTAAAGATTTTAGGGTCTATCTGAAAACCGTCAACATGCCCAAACAGCGGGTCTTTTCCGCCTGCTGTACGCCATTTTTCCTTGCAATACACAAAGTATTCCTGCGGAAAAATGGCTTCATCAGGCGAAAAATCCCTCGCTGTTGGTCATATTTCCGGATTTCAGATAGACCCTAATTGGAGTTCAGTATGAGCTATTGATAGACAAAGCCGACAGCGGTTTTCGCTGTCGGCTTTTCCAATATGGGGTTTACTTATGCAGGAAAGAGAACAGGCCCTTTTTTTCGTAAGGCGCGGAGCTGATGCCGCCCACCTGATAGCCGGTGGCGTTGATCGTCTCCCGGAGCTTACCCTCATCCAGCGGCTCGTCGGACAGAATGACGGTCTCGCCCTTCGCGTGGGAGGAGGTGACCTTTTTGACGTTCAGCGCGCTGCGGACTGCGTCGTTCACATGGGCTTCGCACATGGAACAGGCCATACCGGATACCTGCACAGTCGTTTGAATCATAATAACCCTTCTTTCTGGAAGTTTAACCATATTATAGCACAGCATTGGGTTAGCGTCAACTAACCTTATGAAAAATGACCGTGCTTGCACAGTCTGCCGAAATCTGTTATACTGAGCCTGAAAGGAAGTGTTTTCCCGTGCGATGCGATTGTCATATTCACATGGTTCTGGACGGCGCGGACTGGAAGCGGGCGATCGCCCGGCATTCCGGTAGCGTGGATGAAGTCTGGGTTCGCCGGGTGCTGGAAACTTACCGGAAGCTGGGCTTTACCTACCTCCGTGACGGCGGCGACCGCTGGGGCGTGGGGGCGAAAGCCCGGTCGCTGGCGGGGGAGTATGGCATCACCTACCGCACGCCGTTGTCTCCGCTGTGCGCGCAGGGTCACTACGGCGGCTTTATTGGGGAAAAGTACGAAAATCTCTCCCAGTATGCCGCTATGGTTACTCAAAAGCGGGCGGACGGCGCGGATTTTATCAAAATCATGATCTCCGGTCTGATGGATTTTGATCGCTTCGGTGTGCTGACCGAGGACGGCCTTCCCCCGGAAACCATCCGGGAGCTGATCCATATTGCCCACGAGGAAGGCTTTGCCGTAATGGCCCACGCCAACGGCGCCCGGACGGTGGAAGCCGCGGCGCTGGCCGGGGTGGATTCCGTGGAACACGGCGCGTATCTGGACACGGACGCCCTCCGCGCCATGCGCGAAAACGGAACGGTGTGGGTGCCTACGCTGTCCACCATCGGGAATCTGCGGGGAACGGGGCGCTTTGACGAAGCCGCTGTAGCGGCGATTCTGGAAAGCGCCATGGAAAATGTGGCCGCCTTTGCGGCCATGGGCGGCCTGATCGCCCCCGGAACCGACGCCGGGGCGTGGGCAGTCCCCCACGGAAGCCTGTCGGAATACGCGCTGCTGAAGCAGGCGCTGGGGGAGAATGCAGAAAATGTGCTGAGCCGCGGCGTAGCGGAGATTCAGAGGAAATTTTGACATACGATTCTACGGAGGGTGCTATATGGAATACTTCACGTACAATACGTGGTCTTACTCTTGTTAGCAGAAGTCCACAAATTTCCCATAAAATTTTCTGTCCCGGACTGTGCTGTCAGCACGGTCCGGGACGGTTGCTTTTTTACACGCTTTTTTTGCTCCTGCGGGGAATATCTTACGTTTTGGTTGGGTAGTATGATTCTAAATCCCCTACTATGGTGCCGGGGTCTCCGGTGAAGGCGGAAAGAACTTCTATCGGTATCCCGTGCTCTCTGGCAAGCTCCACACTGCGGTCGTGGAGCACCTGCGCGCCATTCTCGATCAGCGTCATCATTTTCGCATAACTGATCTGCCCGAAACGGGTGGCGTCGGAGTAAATTCTGGGGTCCCGGTCATAGACGCCGTCCACGTCTGTGAAGATCTGACAGCGGTCGGCCTTCAGCCATGCCGCCAGAGCTACCGCCGTGGTGTCCGAACCGCCGCGCCCCAACGTGGTGATGTCCCCCTCGGGATCGACGCCCTGAAAGCCTGCCACGACCACGATCTTTCCCGCGTCCAGCTGCCGGCGGATGCGGGCGACGTCGATATTTTGTATCCGGGCGTTGCCGTGGACGCCGTCGGTCCGGATGCCCGCCTGCCAGCCGGTGAGACTGACGGCGCTGTAACCCATAGCCCCGATGGCCATGGTCATCAGCCCTGCCGACATCTGCTCCCCGGCGGCAAGATATGCGTCCATCTCCCGGGCGGAGCCCCGGCGGTTGACCTGAGTTGCCTTTTCGATGAGCATATCCGTGGTATCCCCCTGAGCGGAAACCACCACGACGACCTGATTTCCCTGCCGGGCCAGCCCCGTGACCCTACGAGCCGCGGCGCGCAGGCGCGACATTCCCGCAAGGGACGTTCCTCCATATTTCTGCACGATGAGCATATCGCACCCCTCCCGATTCATCGTATGTCAGGGATGGGCGAAGTGTGACGAAGGCAGCACCGCGCAATTGCGCCTGCGAGTCTCAGCTGTCTTTTTGCCACACTTCCGCAGCTTCAAAAATGGGAAATACATACAGTATTCCTCCATTTTTGAAACTTTGAATTGGAACAAAAATCCTGGCTGAGACTTCTTGCCGAATTGCGCGGTGCTGCCTGAAGAAAACCGCCGCAGAAAACAGCGGCGGCGGTTTTGCAATTCAGAATATGGGGTTATCCGGCCAGCACGTCGGCCTTCAGCACGCCCTGAATGGCGGAGAGGCGGTTCATCAGTTCCTCCAGCGTCATGGTCAGGTCGATGGTCTCCGCAGAGATGGTCACGACCGCCGTACCGTTTGTGGGGACGATGGAATTGATGGTGCTGATATTGGCGCCGGCATCGGCAAAGACGCCCAGGATCTCGGACAAGAGTCCCTGCTCATCGTGGAGCAGCAGCTGGAAGGTGATGATGCGGCCGGTCATCATGCTCTGGAAGGGCAGCACGGCGTCCCGGTACTTGTAGAACGCGCTGCGGCTGATGTCGGTCATGCGGGTGGCTTCGTTGACGGTGGACGCTTCGCCGGTGGAAAGCAGACGCTTTGCCTCCGCTACCTTCAGGAAAACCTCCGGCAGGGCGGAAGACTCTACAATATAGTATTTGGGTTTGGTCGACATGTCGGACCTCCTTAAAACTGGTTCAATTTGTGTGTGACAGAACAACACCTGTTTCTCCACAATGTATTGTAACATACTTTTCTTAGAATGCAACCCCATATCACCAGAGTTTTTGTCGGAAAGGAGGAATCTTTTTGCGTCCCGCAGTGAAAAAAAGCATATCCGTGCTGGCGGCGTTTTTTGCCGTGTGGCTGGCTGCCCGGTTTCTTCTGCCGCTTTGCTTTCCCTTTCTGCTGGGGGCGCTGCTGGCCTTCGCGGCGGAGCCGATGGTGGGCTTCCTCCAGAAACGGCGGGTTCCACGGTGTGTGTGCTCCGGCATCGGCGTCAGTATGGCCTTCTGCTTTCTTGCCATGCTGGTGCTGATTCTCTGCGCCTTTGCTCTGCGGGAGCTGCGAAGGGTGGCGGGGGTGCTGCCCGATCTGGAGGATACGGCAAAATCCGGCATCGGCCTGCTGCAAAGCTGGCTGCTGGAGCTGGCGTCCCACACGCCCCAGAGCGTGCAGCCCCTGCTCAGCGAGAACGTGACCTCCTTCTTCTCCAATGGAACATCTCTGCTGGACAAGGTCATCCGGTATATTCTGGGACTGGCGGGAAACATTCTGAGCCACATTCCCGACGGTGCGCTGAGTTTGGGAACGGCGGTGATCTCCTCCTTCCTGATCTCCGCCCGGCTGCCGAAGATCAAAAGCTGGCTGAAAAAACGTCTGCCCGAGGAAAAGCTCAAGCCCGCCGCGGACGCCCTGAAGCGTATGAAAAATGCCGTGGGCGGGTGGCTGACGGCGCAGCTGAAGCTGATGGGCGTGACGTTCACCATTCTGACGCTGGGGTTCGTGGTGCTGCGGATCGCCTACGCTCCGCTGTGGGCGCTGGTGGTCGCGCTGGTGGACGCACTGCCCGTGCTGGGTACCGGCACCGTGCTGGTGCCATGGGCAGTGATCTGCTTTTTGCAGGGAGAGGGCGCGAGGGCAATCGGCCTGCTGGGCGTTTATGCCGTGGTCACCCTGTCCCGCTCCATGCTGGAGCCGAAGCTGGTGGGGCGGCATCTGGGGCTTGACCCCCTGGTGACGCTAATGGCGCTGTACGTCGGCTACAAGCTCTGGGGCGTGGGCGGCATGATCTTTGCCCCCCTGCTCGCTGTGACCATCATGCAGGTCACGCCGGGGCGGGAGCGGGGAGATACCCCTGAAATCCCTTAAACAAGAAAATTCCCAACTGCCTATTGTACATCCCGTTCATTTTTGCTATAATATAGGGAAAATGTTATTACTGGATGTGCATGAATCGTGAAATACGGAATTTGGAAGGTGTCCCAGCTGGAGGCGGGGGCTGTCAACGCATTGGTTGGCAGCGGCTACGCTCCGCTGGCCGCCATGGTGCTGGCCTCCCGGGGGATCGGGGATGATCGACAGGCCAGAGCTTACTTAGACTGCAACGCGCCCCTGCTTGACCCTTTTTTGATGACGGATATGGACAAGGCTGCCGGACGGGTGGGACTTGCCATGTCCCGGGGTGAGAAGATCGCCGTGTTCGGCGACTACGACGTAGACGGCATCACCGCCACCTGCCTGCTGACGGATTTTCTCCGCCGCCACGGCGCGGATGTGGTGAGCTACATTCCCGGCCGTCTGGAGGAGGGCTACGGCCTGAATCCCATCGCCATCCACCAGCTCCACGCTGAGGACGTCAAGCTGATCGTCACCGTGGACTGCGGCATCACCGCCGTGAGCGAGGCGGAGCTGTGTAAGCAGCTGGGCATTGATCTCGTCATCACCGACCATCATGAGTGCAAGCAGACGCTGCCCGCCGCGGTTGCTGTGGTGGACCCCCACCGCTGCGATGGCGGCTATCCCCATAAGAATCTCTCCGGCGTGGGCATGGCCTTCAAGCTGGCTTCCGCCCTGTGCGGCTCTCAGGAAACGGTGCTGGAAGAATACGCCGACATGGTATGCCTCGGCACCGTGGCGGATGTGATGCCCCTGCAAGGGGAGAACCGGGTGTTCGTGGCGAGAGGTCTGGAATCTCTGGCGCATACCAAGCGCCCGGGCATCGCGGCGCTGATGGCGGAGTGCGGCTGCGCCCCGGAGACTGTCAGCGCGTCCTCCATCGGCTTCATGCTGGCGCCCCGCATCAACGCCGCCGGACGGATGGGACAGATCGATCTTGCGGTGGAGCTGTTTCTCACCGACGACCCGGACAAGGCCGCCGAGGCCGCCCGGGGACTGTGCGAGCTGAACCGGCAGCGGCAGGCCGTGGAGTCGGAAATTTACCGGCAGGCCGTGTCCATGCTGCCCATGGGCAAGCCCCCGGAGGCCATCGTGCTGGCGGATGAAAGCTGGCATCAGGGCGTGGTGGGCATCGTGGCCAGCCGCATTGCCGAGGAATACGCCTGCCCCACCTTCCTGATCTGTCTGGACGGCGAGCACGGCAAAGCCAGCTCCCGCAGCCACGGGGGCTTCAACCTGTTTGCCTCCCTGAGCGCCCTGTCTCCGCTGCTGGAAAGCTACGGCGGCCATGAGCTGGCCGCGGGCTTTACCATTTCCCGCGCCAACATTCCGGAATTCCGCCGCCAGATCTGTGCCCTGGCCGCGCAGTATTACACCGACGACGTGCCGAGGACGGTTCTGGACGTGGACTGCGCCGTTTCCCCGGAGCTGCTGACCCTGCACAATGTGGACTCCCTGCAAATGCTGGAGCCCTGCGGCAACGGCTGCCCCAAGCCGGTGCTGATGATGAAGAATCTGACCATCGACCGCATCAGCATGGTGGGCGGCGGACGGCATATGCGCCTGCGCCTGTGCAGCGGACATACGTACCTGAACGCCATCTATTTTTCCGCCAATCCCCAGACGGTGTCCATCCAGCCGGGGGACTTAGTGGACGTGGCCTTTACCCCTCAGGTGAACGAATTCCGGGGGACGCGCACCGTGCAGATGAATGTCATCGACATCCGCCCCAGCTGCAGCGCCGAGTGCCTGCCCGACGCCGCGCCTTACCGAGACATGCAGCGGGGAAATCTGACCTCCGGCGAGGCCGCGGCGCTGCTGCCTGACCGGAAGATGCTGGCGCTGGTGTGGCGGTATCTGGACGCCGCGAACCCTGTGCAGGAATCACCCATGTGCCTGTGCCGCAAGATCGTCCGCTGGTCGGGACAACCGTTGAATCTGGGGCAGATGCTCACCTGTCTGGATATTTTCCGGGACGTGGGACTGCTCACCGTCCAGCGGCAGCATAAATATGTTTCCATCCGGCTGACCCCCGGAGAAGGAAAGGCCGACCTGAGCCGAAGCCAGACCATGCAGCGGCTGCTGCACGCGAAAGAGAGCTGAACCAAAATGGAATCCTTTGAAGAACATTACGCGTCTATGTGCGACGCAATCAAAAAGCACCTGCCCGGCGCGGACATGGCGCTCATCGACCGTGCCGTGGATTACGCCAACCAGAAGCACAAGCTGCAAAAACGGAAGGACGGTTCCCCCTACATCATCCACCCGCTGGCGGTCGCCCAGATCGTGGCGGAGATGGGGCTGGACTGCGACGCCATTCTGGGCGCCCTGCTCCACGACTGCATCGAGGACACCGACGCTTCCCACGAGGACATCGAAAAAATCTTCGGCCCCACCGTGGCGGAGCTGGTGGAGGGCGTCACAAAGCTGACCCGGGCAAACTTCTCCTCCTCCGAGCAGGCGCAGATGGAGAATCTGCGCAAGATGTTCATGGCCATGAGCAAGGACATCCGGGTGGTGCTGATCAAAATCGCCGACCGGCTCCACAACATGCGCACCATGCAGTACCAGACGCCGGAAAAGCAGATTCAGAAGTGCCGGGAGACAATGGACGTCTACGCGCCCCTTGCCCACCGCCTTGGTATGCAGAAGATCAAGTGGGAGCTGGAGGATACCGCTCTGCGCTACCTCGCGCCCATGGAGTATAACGAGATCATGTCCTACCTTCAGGCCCACAAGGAGAAGGACGAGGCCTTTATGCGCACCATCCAGGACAAGATCACCCAGCGCCTGACCTCCGTAGGCATCCACAACACCACCTACGGACGGATCAAGCACGTCTACTCCATCTACCGGAAAATGCTTGCCCAGGGCAAGACCATTGACGAGCTGTACGACATTTACGCTTTCCGGGTCATTGTGGACACCATCCCCGACTGCTATAACGTGCTGGGACACGTCCACGACCTGTTCAGCCTGGTGCCGGGACGGTTCAAGGACTATATCTCCACGCCCAAGCCCAACATGTACCAGTCCCTGCACACCACCGTCATCGGCTCTCAGGGCATTCCCTTCGAGGTGCAGATCCGCACATGGCAGATGCACGAGACCGCCGAATACGGTATCGCCGCCCACTGGAAGTACAAGCAGGGCACCGGCACGGGTACGGAGAAGGACTTCGAGTGGGTGCGCCGCCTGCTGGAAAGCCAGCAGGATTCCGACGCGGAAGAGTTCGTCCAGTCCATGAAGATCGACATGTTCGACGACGAGGTGTTCGTCTACACCCCCAAGGGACGGATCGTTTCCCTGCCCGCTGGCTCCACGCCCATCGACTTTGCCTATGCCATCCATTCCGGCGTGGGAAATTCCATGATCGGCGCGAAGGTGAATAACCGCATCGCCAACATCGACACCACCCTGAAAAACGGCGATATTGTGGAGGTGCTGACCTCCAAATCCGCCAAAGGCCCCAGCCGGGACTGGCTGACCATCTGCAAGAGCAATCAGGCCAGAACCAAGATCAAGCAGTGGTTCAAGAAGGAGAAGCGGGAAGAGAACATCGTCCACGGCCGGGCATCCTTCGAGTCGGAAATGAAGCGGGTGGGGCTGCCCCTCACCGCTGCCACCGACCCGGAGCTGGAAGGGCAGCTGCTGAAAAAGCTGTCCTTCGACACCTGGGACGATATGTTCGCCGCCATCGGCTACGGCGGACTGACCGCCGCCAAGGCCGTCGGCCGCATCCGGGACGATATCAACAAGGCGCTGAAGCAGCAGACCGCGGAAAAGCTGCCCCAAAGCCCCCTGCGCTTCCGCCCCGATTCCGAAGCGGTCACCCAGAACCGCCACGCGGTCAACGGCGTCATTGTGGAGGACATCGATTCCTGCATGATCAAGTTCGCCAAATGCTGCACCCCCGTCCCCGGCGACCCCATTGTGGGTTTCATCACCAAGGGCTTCGGCGTCAGCATCCACCGGGCGGACTGCCCCAACGCCCAGAACCGGGAAGACCCCCGTCAGGCCGCCCGCTGGGTGCGCGTCCGCTGGGCGACCCAGGAGGAGCAGCCCTTTGAGACCACGCTGGAGCTGGACTGCATCACCCGTGACGGGCTGATTCTGGACGTGGCCATGGTGCTGTCCACCGCCCGTGTCCGGGTCAAGGAAATGAGCGGCAAAGACCTGCCCGGCGGCCGCAGCGCCATCACCATCCGGTTCGAGGTTAAGGACGTGGCGGAGCTGGAATCCGTGCGGACGAAGCTGCTGAACATCCGGGACGTGGTCGGCTCCCGCAGAGGTCAAAATTGACCGAAATAAAGGAGAAAACGTCATGCGTGCTGTACTGACAAGAGTCAATTCCGCCTCCGTCGCCATTGACGGCCAGGTGGTGGGGAAAATCGGGAAGGGCTTCCTCATCCTTCTCGGTGTCGGCCCCGACGATACCGAAAAGGAATGCCGGTATCTGGCGGAAAAAGCCCTGGGACTCCGTATTTTTACCGACGAAAACGACAAAATGAATCTGGGACTGGACGCAGTCGGCGGCGAGGTGCTGGTTGTCAGCCAGTTCACCCTCTACGGCAACTGCCGCAAGGGCCGCCGCCCCAGCTTTACCGACGCCGCGAACCCGGAACTGGGGGAGCGGCTGTATGAGCAGTTCCTCGCCGACTGCGCCAGCCTGGGGTATCCCCCTCAGCACGGCCGCTTCGGCGCGGACATGAAGGTGGAGTCCGTCAACGACGGCCCCGTGACCCTGATCCTGGACACGGAGCAGCTGATGGACACCCCCAGACGAAAATAGGTGATTGTATGCTGAACATTCACACGCTGACCCTTGGGGCTTACGGAACCAACTGCTATATCGTCCACGACAGTGCGTCGAAGACCTGCTGTGTCATCGACCCCGGCTACACCCCGGAAAAGGTGCTGAGCGAGGTGAAGGCTCTGGGGCTGACCGTGGAAGCGATCCTGCTGACCCACGGACATTTTGACCATGTGGGCGGCGTAAAGGAGATCGCCGCCGAGACCGGCTGCGACGTCTACCTCTGCGCCGACGAGCTGACCATGCCGCCTCAGTTGACGGCGGGGCCGCTCTACTATACCAAAACCTACGACGAGGGGGACACCCTGCACCTCGCGGGGCTGACGATTTCCGTCATCCGCACCCCCGGCCATACCCCCGGCTCCGTGTGCCTGCTGATTGACGACGCCATGTTCTCCGGGGATACCCTGTTCGCCGGTTCCTGCGGCCGTACCGATTTTCCCGGCGGCAGCGACGCGGCCATGCGGGCGTCGTTGCGCCGTCTGGCGGGGCTTTCCACCGACTACCGGGTCTACCCCGGCCACGGCATGGATACGACGCTGGCGGAGGAAAAGCGGTATAACCCTTACTTACGATAACCGAGGTTTTTATGAAACTGACACTACACGGTCATGACGACCGCTATGCCGTGGAGCAGTTACAGCTGTCCCTGTTTCCCGACAACACGGAAGGGGAGGCGGTTTCGTCCCTCCACCGGGGAAAGGTCTGGCTTACCGCAGTCACGAAAATCACCGTGAACGGCGTGACCGCCACAGCCACCCGGCGGATCAAGGCGGCGGACGAAACCGTCCGTCTGCGCCGCCGGGCACTGCAGCAGAGCTATTATCTGGCCGCGAAACAGCTGCTGCCCGTTACGCCCCCATGGGGCGCACTGGCCGGCGTCCGACCCACGAAAATCACTACCAAGCATCTGCTGGAGGGCGGCACACCCAAGTCCGCAGACGAGCTGCTGCGGAATGTATATTACGTCACCGATGACCGCCGCAGGCTGGCCGTCGACTGCTCGGTCTCCACGGTTCGGGCGGTGAATATGCTGCAGCCCAGCGATCTGTCGCTGTACGTCGGCATCCCCTTCTGCCCCACCCGCTGCACCTATTGCAGCTTCGTCAGCCGCACCATCGGCAGGAAAACGGAACTGCTGGAACCCTATCTGCGGGCGCTGGAACAGGAAATTGCGGTCACGGGCAGACTTCTGGCGCAGTCCGGGAGAACCGTCCGCACCCTCTACATCGGCGGCGGCACCCCCACGACTCTCTCCGCCCCTCAGATGGAGCGCCTGCTGCGCGTCATCCGGGACAATTTCGATCTGTCCCGGTGCGTGGAATTCACCGTAGAGGGCGGCCGCCCGGATACGCTGGATTTGGAAAAGCTTCAAGTTATCCGTTCCGGCGGCGCTGACCGCATGAGCATCAACCCCCAGACCATGGAGGACGCCGTCTTACGCGCCTGCGGGCGGCCCCACAAGGCGGCGGATGTGCTTCGCGCCTACGGCGAAGCGGCGGATGCAGGTTTCAGTGCCATCAATATGGATTTGATTGCGGGCCTTCCCGCAGACACCACGGCGGGCTTCCGCCGCAGTCTGGACGCCGTGGCGACTTTGAATCCCGCCAACATCACCGTCCACACCCTCGCCCTGAAAAAGGGCGCCGACCTGTTTGAAAAGCGGGAGAATCTCCCCTCCGCCGGGGACGTCGCCGAAATGGTCGCCTACGCGGAGCAGGCCCTCCGGGCGCTGGGCTACAAGCCCTATTACCTCTACCGCCAGAAATACATGTCCGGCAGCTTCGAGAACGTGGGCTGGAGCCGGGACAACCTGGACTGCCTGTACAACATCTACATGATGGAGGAAGTGCATACCATCCTCTCCCTTGGCGGCGGAGGCATGAACAAGGTAAACCTCCCCGACGGCACCCTCCGCCGGTTCCATAACCCAAAATTCCCCGAACAGTACATCGAAATGCTCCCGGGCGTGCTGGAGCAGAAGCAGGAGCTGTTCCGTCTCATGGCGGATGGGGCAAAATAACGCCCACGCTATACGAAAGGAAGTGTGCCAATTTGGACACCCTCATTTCCAATGTTACAGCCGTGACCATGAACCCCCGGATGGAGGTCATTTTTGGCGCTTATATCGGCATCGAGGACGGGAAGATCGTCTCCATTGAGCGAAAGCCCCCTGCCGAAGCGCCCAAGGCCATTGTGGACGGCACCGGCATGGTGGCCATTCCCGGCCTTATCAACTGCCACACCCATCTGGCGACTGCCAGTCTGCGGTGCTTCACCGATGATCTGGGCAACACCGAAGCCCTTCAGGCGCTGCTGCAAAAGGAAGCGAAAATGGACTCCCGCAGCGCCAAAGCGGCGGCATCTCTCGCCATCGCCGAGTGCCTGCGCTTCGGCGTCACCTCGGTTTCCGACCTGTATTACTACCCCAACGCCACCGCCGAGGCCGTGGCGGAATCCGGCATCAAGGCCAATCTGGCGCTGTCCAGCTATCGCTACATCGACGAGAACGAGGACTTCGACTTCGAGACCGACGAGCAGTGCCGGGAGCTGGTAAAGGTCACGGAGAAGTGGAACGGCTTCGACGGCGGCCGCATCAAAATTGATGCCGGGATCTACGCCGAGTACATCAGCAACTACAGGCTCTGGGAAGGTCTGGTGGGCTACGCCGCAGAGCAGAATCTGGGAATGCAGCTGCATCTTGCGGAGACTCAGAGCGAAGTGGACTCCTGTCTGGAGCGCACCGGCATGAACCCCGGCGAGCTGTTAAACTGCCACAATGTATTCAGCCGCCCCACCACTGCTGCAGGCTGTACATATTTAACCGAGGACGAGCGTAAACTGCTGGGGAAGAAGGGCGTCTGCGCCGTAGCGACCCCCGTGTCCGCCTACAAAAACGGCCAGTCCTCCACCCCTATTCTGGAATCCGTCAAGGCGGGGATGAACGTAGCCCTTGGCACCGGCGGCGCAATCGAGTGCGGCAACTTGGACATGTTTGAGGTCATGCGCTTTGCCGCCATGTCCGCCCGGAAGGAAAGCGGCAATCCCGCCGCCCTCCCGTCTCCCGCCGCGCTGATGATGGCGACTGTCTCCGGTGCGCAGGCGCAGAGACGCGCCAAGGAATGCGGAATGCTTCAGGTTGGCATGGACGCGGATATCGCGCTCATCGACTTTTCCGCCCCCCATCTGATCCCCTGCCACAATGTTCTGAACGGTCTCGTCTGGTCTGCCAAAGGCGGCGACGTGGCCATGACCATGGTGCGGGGCAAAATCCTCTACGAAAACGGCCGATTCCCCACCATCGACATGAAGAAGGTCGTGGAGGAACTGACCGAATACGCCATTCCCCGGCTGTTTGAAGAAACGAAGTGACCCCGCATTCCCCCGCAGAAAGGATGAAACCATGTCTGATATGCAAAAAAAGCAGAATTTTCTTCAGGGCACCGCGCTGCTCGCAATGGCAACGGCCATTGTCAAGGTCATCGGCGCTCTGTACAAAATTCCCCTCAACGCCATTATCGGCGAGCAGGGCTTCGGCTACTTCAACACGGCCTACGACATCTATAACGTGCTGCTGATGATCTCCACCGCCGGACTGCCCGTTGCCATGAGCCGGATGATCTCGCAGGCAAGCTCCCTTGACCACTACAATCAGGTGCGGCGGATTTACCATACCGCACGAGGCATTTTTCTGGCGCTGGGCATTGCGGGCAGTCTGCTGATGACGGTGTTCTGCCGCCAGCTGGCCGCCTTCCAGAACCAGCCCGACGCATGGGCGGCCATTGGGTGCCTCGGCCCCTGCGTGCTGCTGATTTGTGTCATGAGCACCTACCGTGGCTTCTTTCAGGGGCAGGGGAACATGCTGCCCACCTCCGTTTCTCAGGTGCTGGAGGCCGTGGTGAAGCTGATCGTGGGCATGGGCGCGGCGCTGGCGATCCTGAAAATGACCAACGAAATTCCGCTGGCCGCGGGCGGCGCGATTCTGGGTGTCACGGCAAGCTGCCTTGTCTCGGCAATTTATCTGTTCAGCCGCTTCCGGAAGAGCTACGCTCTTCTGCCCCAGACGGAGGAAGAGCCCCGCTCCTACCGGGAGACTGCCCGGGGGCTGCTGGCCATCGCCATTCCCATCACCTTCGGCTCCGCCGCCTTGCAGCTGATGACCATGCTGGAAACCAAGATTTACATGGGACAGCTGCTGAATCTGGGCTACACCCAGTCCGCCGCCGACACCATGCGGGGCGTTTACGGCATGTGCCTGACCATTTTCAACATGCCCTGCGCCTTCATCACCCCCATTACCATCAGTATCATTCCCGCCATCACTTCCCACCTGACCCTCTGCGGCGATGATGAAGCCAAGGCCACGGAGGAATCCGCCGTGCGGATCACCGGGCTGATCGCCATGCCCTGTGCCTTCGGCCTTGCCCTGCTGGCCGAGCCGATTACCGCTCTGCTGGGGGGATATTCCGGCGGGAATCTGGCAATGGCGACCCGGCTGATGACGGTTCTGGGCTTTACCATCATCTTTAACGCTTTGGTGCTGGTCTCCACGGCCATCATGCAGGCCCACGGCCACGCCGGTCGGCCGGTCATCAACATGCTGATCGGCGGCGTTGTGAATCTGGTGGCGGTGTACGTGCTGGCGGGAATGCCGCTTATCAACATTCTGGGTACGCCTATCGGCCTGCTGATGGGCTATGTGGTCATCAGTATCCTGAACATCCTGTCCATGCGCCGCCTGCTGCCGAAGCCGCCCGCGATCCTGCCCAACCTTCTGCGTTCCTTCTTCGCCGCGGCGGTGATGGGCGTCCTCGCATGGGGCGCACTGTGGGCGCTGAAAGCCATCGGCGTGCGGGAGATCGGAACGGGCCGCCTGATTCTGTGCGCCATGCCGGTTCTGGTGGGCGTCGTCAGCTATTTCTTTACCGCCGTAAAGTTCAAAGTCATCACCCATGAGGACTGTCTGCTGCTGCCAAAAGGCGAAAAAATCGCAAAAATCCTGAAGCTGTGAGTTTTTTTGAAAAATCTCTTGCAATTTGGGTAGAATTATGTTAATCTAAACAACGCTTTCAAAATATTTTCACTTTCAGAAAAGAGGATATAAACATGAACAAAACTGAACTGATCGCTGCCGCCGCCGAGGGCGCCGGCCTGACCAAGAAGGACACCGAGCGGGTCATCAACGCCGCCATTGACGCCGTTACCGCGGCTCTGGTAAAGGGCGACAAGGTGCAGGTCTCCGGCTTCGGCACCTTCGAGACCAAGGAGCGGGAAGCCCGCGTTGGCCGCAACCCCCACACCAAGGAAGCCATCGAGATCCCCGCTACCCGCGTTCCCGCCTTCAAGGCAAGCAAGGCTCTGAAGGACAACGTTGCAAAGTAAGCGATGCGGCTTGACAAGTATCTCAAAGTCTCCCGCCTGATCAAGCGCCGGACGGTGGCCAACGAAGCCTGCGACAACGGCCGCATCAGCGTCAACGGCCGCGTGGTCAAGGCCGGTTACGACGTAAAGGTCGGGGACAAAATCGAGATTTCCATGGGCGCCCGGACGGTGACCGTGGAGGTTCTTCAGGTAGCGGAAACCGTCCGCAAGGACGATGCCGCCGCCATGTATAAGGAAGTATAAGAATTCACCGCCGTGAAACGTTCGTTTCACGGCGGTGAAGTTTTGCGCGTTCTTGCAAAGCCCTCCCGTGTATGTTATACTGGAATGACCCGGAAATGATGGAGGGAACGCTATGAAAATCGAACATGCCGCGCTGTATGTGAACGATCTGGAAAAGGCGCGCAGCTTCTTTGTGAACTATCTGGGCGCAGAATCAAACGACGGCTATCACAATCCGAGGACGGGTTTCCGGTCGTATTTTCTGTCCTTTGACGGCAGCGCGCGGCTTGAGATCATGAATAAGCCGGAACTGGCAGATTCCCCAGAAGAACCCGCCCGCACCGGATACGCGCACATTGCGTTCAGCACAGGCAGCAGGGAAGCGGTGGATGCACTGACCGCAAGGCTGAAAGCGGACGGCTACGAAGTCATCGGCGGCCCCCGCATAACAGGAGACGGCTATTACGAAAGCTGCATCGCCGCGGTCGAGGGCAATCTGATCGAACTTACGGTCTAAGCAAAAGGGGAGTTTCTATGAAAATACAATGCGTGTGGGAACACAATGGCGACGACAGCATCCTGTATTCTGCCAATTTTGCCGGCGCGTTTACAAGAGGGAAATCGAAGGACGAAGCCATTCAGAAAATGCCTTCTGAAATTCGGTCCTACCTGGCGTGGAAGGGCGACGCTCCCCCGGACGCTCTGGAGCCGGAGATCGTTCAGGAAAAGGCGTCGGCGCTTACCGTCTCCGACGCGGACTCGGATGTGCTTTTTAACGGCGAGAAAGCGCCGCTGACTGCGGCGGAATACGAAGCGCTGAAATCCCTTGCCATGAAATCCGCGCGGGACTTTCTGGCGCTGTACATGTCAATACCGGATAAAGACAAAAGCGCCCTGCCGCCCAGAGCCACCTTCTACGGCGAGATTCCCCGCACGGCGCGGGAAATGTATAAACATACAAAGAATGTGAATACCTACTACTTTGGCGAGATCGGCGTTCAGGCGGACAATAACGGAACCATTGCGGAATGCAGAGAACGCGGGTTTGCCCTGCTGGAGCGGCAGCGGGATTTTCTGGAGAATCAGGTTTTTCTCGGAAGCTACGACGAGGAATGGTCGCTGCGAAAGGTGTTGCGCAGATTCATCTGGCACGACAGGATTCACGCCAAGGCAATGTACCGGATGGCGCTGAAAACCTTCGGAACCGGCGCTGTGCCGAACATATTCTCCTTTCCGGACAAATGAAACGGGCAATGCCCCTGAATTTACGGTCACGCCGGGCGTGCATATCGGCAACCTGACAAAGATCGGGAACATTCAGGATTGAAAAAAACGGGACATGACTGCCTTGCGGTGGGTCATGTCCCGGTTTGGTCTTCTTCCCTATGATCGTGAAATGTTCTGCGCCTGTTCCCCCAGCAGACGGGCCAGCAGAACGCACTCCTCCCGGCTCAAATCCGCAAGGTGCTGAAACACGATGCCGAAATCCCCGTCCACCGTCCGCACCGTATACTCCGTCACTGCACGCCGGGCGCAGTGATACCGCTTTTCCAGCGCCTTCGCTGCCGGCTCCTCCGGAACGGCGATCTGCGCGGTTTTTCCGCCCCCACCGCCGGACAGCCGCCCGATCCCCCGCAGACAGGCGAGAATCTCCATCTGCATATCGTGCAGATGCCGAAGCTGCTCCCGGCCTCTGCCGGAAAACTGTCCGGCCAGCTTCCGGTAAACCGCCGCCGCTTCCATCGTTTCCAGCTCCACCGGCCGGAGATTCCCCCGGGGAGGCTCCGACTGCCCCAGTACTCGCTGCCATACCTGCTGCTCCACATCCCGGTTCATAACACCGCCCCCCAAAAAAATCACATGGCTCTGTTCCCAGTATAGCGCCCCGAAAAGAAAAAGTGCCAAAAAGTTTTCCAAAAGGGCTTCCCTTTTTCGCTCATATGTGCTACAATACATAAAAAGCAAACTGTCAAGGCGACCCAGGGAGGAAATGATTATGCCCAGAACCAGCGACAAAGCACAGTTGATTATGGATTATGTCAACCAATTTATTCAGGAGAACGGCTATTCCCCCTCCGTCCGGGAAATCGGGGCGGCAGTGGGTCTGCGCTCTACCGCTTCCGTCAGCTACCATTTGCAGGCATTGCAGGAGAAGGGGCTGCTCCAGTCCCCCGGCGCTAAGGGGCGCAAACGGGCGCTGGTCACCGGTGCGCGCCCGGGACAAATCCCCATCGTGGGCGTCGTCACCGCAGGCGTGCCCATTCTGGCGGTGGAAAATCAGGAGGGCACCATGCCCTGGAATGACCCGGGATGCTTTGCTCTGCGGGTTCGGGGCGACAGCATGATCAACGCCGGTATCCTCAGCGGGGACAAGGTGGTCGTGCGCCCCCAGCAGTCCGCCGACGACGGGCAGATCGTGGTCGCCCGGATCGAGGACGAGGCCACCGTCAAGCGTCTGCGCCGCCGGAACGGCCAGATCTGGCTCATGCCGGAAAATGACAATTACAGCCCCATCGACGGTACCAACGCGGAGATCATCGGCATCGTCAAGGCCGTGGTGCGGGAGTATTGAGGAAAAAGTCCACGCCACACGAAAAAAAGTTCTTGACAAACGTACACAAATGATGTATAAGTGGCATAACATAAATTGAAACCAACGAAGCGGAAGTAAAGCTGCAAGGCGCATCCACAGAGAGTTCTGCATAGCTGAGAGCAGAGCGAAAAGCGGGGCAGCAAATGGGCCGCCGAGGGCAGAGGGAAATGGGTGACCAGAGTATCTTCTGACGCATTGCCGGCGTTAACGGGCAGACGGCGTGTTGGCGCCGTACAGAGCGGTCGGATTTCCGGCAAACAAGGTGGTACCGCAGGAATTGTTTTTTCTGTCCTTGTTCCCTTAGGGGAACAGGGACTTTTTCATTACTTTCAGAAAGGAGAAATACCTATGTACGCTCCCGGCAGACGATGGCGACCCCAGCAGGAACCCGCAAACCCATCCAACAATCATTTCAATTTCAAAAAGGAGTATTTTATTATGAAAAAGGTTATTTCTCTGGTTCTGTCCGTTATGATGATGCTCACCATGTTCGCCGGATGCAAGGCTTCCGGCACTGCCGAAACCGCCGCCCCCACTTCCTCGACGGCCGCCGAAACCTCTGCCGATACCACCCCCGCAGTACAGGAATTCAACGTCGCCATTGTCCAGCAGCTGGATCATGCTTCTCTGGATGAGATCCGCACCGCCATCGTCGCCCAGCTTCAGGCGCTGGCCGAGGAAAAGGGCGTCAAGGTCAACATTCAGGAGTTCAACGGCCAGAACGACGCCACCGTGCTGAACCAGATCGGCGCGCAGGTGGTAGGCGACGGCGTTGACCTCATCATCCCCATCGCAACTCTCGCCGCCCAGTGCATGGTCACCGCCGCCGACGGCACCGACATCCCCATTGTGTACGCCGCCATTTCCGACCCCGAAGCCGCCGGTCTCACCGGCCTTAGTAACGTCACCGGCACCTCCGACGCTCTGAACACCGCCTTCATTCTGGACATGATGCTGGCCGCCAACCCCGACATCAAGACCGTCGGCCTGCTGTACTCCAACTCCGAAGCCAACTCCGCAACCCCCATTGCAGAGGCCAAGGCTTACCTGAAGGAAAAGCAGATCGACTTCGTGGAAAAGACCGGCAACACCAGCGGTGAAATCGTAGAAGCCGCCGCCTCCATGGTCGGTCGCGTGGACGCGGTCTTCACCCCCACCGATAACGTGGTCATGGCCGCCGAAGTCACCGTCGCCGAGACCCTGAACGAGTCCGGCATCCCCCACTACACCGGCGCGGATTCCTTCGTAGCCGCCGGAGCCTTCGCCACCTGCGGCGTCAACTACACCGAGCTCGGCACCTACACCGCCGACATGGCTATGGACATCCTGCTGGGCGGCGCGGTTCCTGAATTCCACGTGATGGACGGCGGCATCATCACCGTCAACACCGAGACCGCCGCCACCCTGGGCATCGACTACAGCGTCTTCGCTTCCATGGCCAACACCGTGGTAGAGGTCAAGACCGGCGAATAAACTGACAAAGTAAAACCACACAACCGGGAGGGGCAGCGCCCCTCCCAACCATGCTGTTAGAAGGAGGGGTCAACCATGATCTCAACCGCCGTTATCATGAGTGCGCTGGAGCTGGGCTGTATTTACGCATTGGTCGCTTTGGCGCTGTTTCTCAGCTTCCGGATACTGAATATCGCCGATATGACCACCGACGGCGCGTTCACCCTGGGCTGTGCCGTGTCCGCTACCATCGCCGTGGCGGGACACCCTCTGCTGGCGCTTCCCGCCGCCATGGCCGCGGGCGCCTGCGCCGGGTTCATCACGGCCTTTTTGCAGACGAAGCTGAAAATCCCCTCCATTCTGGCCGGTATCATCACCAACACCGGACTGTATACCGTGAATCTGGCGGTGATGGGCTTTTCCTCCAACGTCAGTATGGTAAAGGCCGACACCATGTTCTCTCTGGTGAAGCCCTATCTTGGAAGCTTTTACAAGCTGATCCCCGCGGCGGTGCTGACTGTCGCCGTCGGGATATTGCTGACGCTGTTCCTGAAAACCCGGCTGGGGCTTTCCATCCGCGCCACCGGGGATAACCCGGACATGGTGCGGGCATCCTCTATTAACACGGCCTTTACCGTCACCGTAGGACTGTGCCTGTCCAACGCCATGACCGCCCTCAGCGGCGCGGTGCTGGCGCAGTACCAGAAGACCGCCGACATCAACCTCGGCACCGGCATGGTCATCATCGGCCTGGCTTCCCTGATCATCGGCGAGACCCTGATGCCCAGAGGCAAGACATGGATGAAGGCGCTGGGGGCGATCCTCGGCTCCATTCTCTACCGCTTCATCATCGCCATCGCCCTGCGGCTCGATCTGCCCAGCGAATGCCTGAAGCTGATCTCCGCCGTCATCGTGGCGCTGGCCATCGGCCTGCCGGCCATTAAGTCCGCAGTCCGTCCCGCAACCAAAGGAGGGAAAGCCTGATGTTACAGATCAGTCACATTTCCAAAACCTTCAACCCCGGCACCGTCAACGAGAAAAAAGCCCTGAACGGCGTTGACCTGCACTTAAATAGCGGCGATTTTGTCACCATTCTCGGCTCCAACGGCGCGGGCAAATCCACCCTGTTCGGCGCGATCGCCGGTTCGTTCGTGGCGGACGAGGGAACCATCCGTTTGGACGGGCAGAATATCACCAGTCTTCCGGATTATAAGCGCAGCAAATTCATCGGCCGGCTCTTTCAGGATCCCCTGAAAGGCACCGCGCCCAGCATGACCATCGAGGAAAATCTGGCGCTGGCCTATCTGCGGGCGTCGGAAAAACGGTCGCCCTTCTCCGTGGTCACGGCGAAGGACCGCGCCGGATTCCGGGAAAAGCTGGCGCAGCTGGAGCTGGGGCTGGAAGACCGGATGGATCATCCCGTGGGTCTGCTGTCCGGCGGCCAGCGTCAGGCGCTGACGCTGCTGATGGCAACGTTGGTAACGCCCAAGCTGCTGCTTCTGGACGAACACACTGCCGCCCTTGACCCTGCCACGGCGGAGAAGGTACTGGCTCTGACGAAAAAAATCGTGGCAGAGAACCACATCACCTGCCTGATGATTACCCACAATATCCCCTCGGCGCTGTCTCTAGGCAACCGCACCATTATGATGAACAACGGCCGGATCGCGCTGGAGCTGGCGGGCGCGGAGCGGGAAAACATGACCACGGAGCAGCTATTGAAGGTGTTCCACGAGCAGGGTGTCAGCAATGACCGCATTCTGTTCAGCGCGGAATCATGAACACGAACGGCGTGACCGCAAGGGTCACGCCGTTTCGTTACGGCAACACTGCAAAATTAAAGAACTGTTTACACCGCCGCCCCTTTTCTTTGGAGTAAAATGTGGTAAAATAGAAAAAACAGGAGGGAAGGCCATGGGCTGCTGTGTGATTTTCTGCGCCGCGGAGTTTGACGCGCTGGCGCGGCCGCTGGAAAAAGACGACTACATCCTCGCCGCCGACGGCGGCTTGAAACATACCCGAAAACTGGGAATTGAGCCAAACGAGATCATTGGGGACTTTGATTCTTTGGGCTTCACCCCGCCGGGGGCCGAGGTGTTCCCGGTGGAAAAGGACGATACCGACGCCATGCTCGCCGTTCGCCGGGGGCTGGAGCTGGGGTATCGGGAGTTCGTGCTTTACGGAAGTCTGGACGGCCCCCGGCTTGACCACACCGTAGCCAATTTCCAGACGCTGCAATTTCTCGCCGACCGGGGCGCCGTGGGCTATCTCGTAGGCAACCGGTCGATCGTCACCGTGGTAAAGAACGGCAGCATTGCCTTCCCGGCGGGACTGCGCGGAAACCTGTCCGTCTTCTGCATGGGCGCGGATGCCCGGGGCGTGACAGAGCGGGGGCTGTATTACGCTCTGGAAGACGGCGTACTTACCAGCGGTTTTCCTCTGGGCGTCAGCAACCATTTTACCGGCGAACCGGCGCACATTTCGGTGAAGGACGGCAGCTTGCTTGTCATCTGGGACAAGGCCGCCGGTTTCCCCGAACCGGCCAAATAAGCAGGAGGCACGCTCCATGGAAGAAAGAGATTTAATACCAGAAATTGACCCTACGCTGGGGCTGACTGACGAACAGGTTCAGTCGCGCACCCCTGCGGGGAAGCCGGTCTATTCCGGCAAAAGCGAAAAAGAAATCGTTCTGACCCACTGCTTCACCTTTTTTAACCTGATTTTCGTGGTTCTGGCCGTGATGCTCATCATCGGCGGCTCCAGCGTCCTGAACATGGGTTTTCTGGTGGTGGCGGTGATCAACACCGTCATCGGCATCATTCAGGAGATCCGCGCCAAACGGGCGGTGGAACGGCTGACGCTGGTGGCGGAACGTCCCGTCGCCGTCATCCGGAACGGAACGCGGCAGGAGATTTCCCCGGAAGCCATCGTCAAGGACGATATCGCCGAGTTCGCCTCCGGCGACACCCTCCCCGCCGACGGCATCTTACGCAGCGGGGAAATGTGGGTGGATGAGTCACTGCTCACCGGCGAAGCTGACGCAGTGACGAAAACCCCCGGAGATGAAGTCAAGTCCGGCTCGGCCATTCTCTCCGGCCGTGGGCGGGTGCAGTTTACCGCCGTGGGCGGGGATTCCTTCGCCGCCCAGCTTTCCCGGGAAGCCCAGAAAAACCCCGGCGCGAAAAAGTCGGAAATGATGCGCTCTCTGGACAGGCTGATCCTTTTCGTGGGCATCGCACTGGTGCCGGTGGGCATTATCCTATTCTATCAGGAGTTCTGCGTCCTGAAACTGGGACTGGAAAGCAGCGTGGAGGGAACCGTCGCGGCGCTGGTGGGGATGATCCCCGAGGGGCTGTATCTGCTGACCTCCATCGCCATGGCGGCGTCGGCGGTGAAGCTGAGCCGGAAAAAGGTGCTGGTGCAGGACATGAACTGCATCGAGACCCTGGCGCGGGTGGACGTGCTGTGCGTGGACAAAACCGGCACCATCACCGAGCCGGACATGGAAGTGGAAAACGTCGTCCCCCTGTCCGACGGGAATCCTGAATATCTGGAAGCCGTTCTCACCGCCATGTACGGCGCGTCAGAGCCGGACAACGCCACGGGCAGGGCCATTCACGAGCTGTTTGACGGCGAAACCGACTGGGTCTGCGAAAAGCGCATCCCCTTCTCCCCGGAGACCAAGTGGAGCGGGGCGGTGTTCGCGGGGCAGGGCGCGTTTCTGGTGGGCGCGCCGGAATTCATTCTGGCGCAGCGGTACGAGGAATACCGGGACACCGTGGACGGCTGGGCGGAGCAGGGCTGCCGCGTGCTGCTGGCCGCCCGGTATGACGGCGACCCCGTCCCCGGCGGGCTCGACCCGGCGCTGGTAGCGCCCCTTGCGCTGATCCTGCTCAGCGGCCGCATCCGGGAGCAGGCGGCCGAGACCTTCGGCTATTTTGACCGTCAGGGCGTGACTGTGAAGGTCATATCCGGCGACAATCCCCACACCGCCAGCCTGATCGCCGCCCGGGCGGGCATTCCCGGTGCAGACCGATATATTGACACCTCCGCGCTGGAAGCCGACGAGGATTTTTCCCATGCGGTGTCGGAAAACACGGTTTTCGGCCGGGTGACGCCGGAAAAGAAGCGCCGCCTGGTGGCGGCGCTGCAAAACCAGGGGCACACCGTGGCCATGACCGGCGACGGCGTCAACGATCTGCTTGCCATGAAGCAGGCGGACTGCTCCGTGGCCTTCAGCTCCGGCGCCCAGGCTGCCAGCCAGCTGGGCAGTCTCGTGCTGCTGAACAACGATTTTGCCGCCATGCCCAGCATCGTCGCGGAGGGGCGGCGGGTCATCAACAACATTCAGAGGGCGGCTACGCTGTTCCTTGTGAAGAATATTTTCTCCCTGTTCCTGTCGGTGATCTCCCTGTTCACGGACTGGCCGTATCCCCTGCAGCCCATGCACCTGACCGTAATCTCCGCGCTGACCATCGGCATTCCCTCGTTTTTCCTCGCCATGGAGCCGAATTACGACCGGGTGACCGGGCATTTCCTCCGGGGCGTTCTGCGCCGGGCGTTCCCCGGCGGGCTGACCAATGTATTCGCCGTGCTGGTGTGTCAGGCGTTTATGGTGGTTTTTGGCCTCCCGGCGGCGTCCATCGCCACGGTGTGCGCGGGCATTCTCGCGGTTGTGGGCATGATGGTGCTGTTTCAGGTGTGTAAGCCCTTCGGGGCGTTCCGCAGAATCGTGTGGGTTGGGATGCTGGTGTGTCTGGTCGTGGTGTTCACCTGCCTTGGGGAGCTGTTCGAGCTGCGTTCCGGCACGGTTCAGACGAACCTTCTGATGCTGACGCTGCTGCTCATGACGCCTACGGTATTTTTCGCCATGCAGCGCCTGTTCGACTGGGGCGAAAAGATTTTCCGCCGCGTCTTCCGCAGGGAAACGGCGTGAGGGGACTTGACCCATCTCTGCGCTATCCGTTTCGTGGTTTCAGCAGGCTGGCAAATCGGAATTTGTAAGGAACAGAAACTTTGAATTTAGTGGTGCGATTGATGAGAATTATTGAAGTCAAAGAAGATAAAAAACAATATCTTGATTTGCTGTTATTGGCAGATGAGCAGGAAAATATGATAGACCGATACCTTGATAAAGGCAAAATGTATGTGCTTGATGATAATGGGATTAAATGCGAGTGCATCGTTACCGATGAAGGAAATGATGTGCTTGAAATCAAGAACATTGCAACTGTTCCAGACTATCAAGGCAAAGGTTATGCAAAATCCTTAATTGATTTTATCGTAGAGAAATATAGAGAGCAATATGCTGTTCTACAAGTAGGAACAGGTGATAGCCCATTGACAATACCATTTTATGAAAAGTGTGGGTTTGTCCGTTCGCATATCATACCAAGTTTCTTTACAGATAATTACGACCATCCAATATATGAGGACGGAGTACAGTTGGTGGATATGGTGTATCTGCAAAGGCAGTTATAAAGAAACTTCCAGTTTGTTAAAAGAAATCTAACCGCCTGTTGGCTCAATTCCCCCCACCCAAGGAGAAAAAGTTATGTTAACCTACGAGCTGAAAAAATCCCCGGGTGTTCCCCTTTACGAGGCGCTATATCGCTGCATCCGGGGGGATATTCTGTCCGGGGCGCTGCGTCCCGGGGAGAAGCTGCCCTCCAAGCGGGCGCTGGCGGAGAATCTGGAGGTCAGCAAGATCACCGTGGAAGCCGCCTACAGCCAGCTGCTGTCCGAGGGCTACATCTGCTCAAAGGAGAAGGTGGGCTATTTCGTGGAGACGGTGGAGCGCCGCGCCCCGGTGCCCGCCGCCCCGGTGCGCCGCCCGAAGGAGGACGCAGCCTGCCTTCTCGACCTGACCGCCAACGGCACAGAGCAGTTCCCCTTTTCCGTCTGGTCGCGCTTGCAGCGGGAGGTCATGCTGGACTTCGGCGAGGCGCTTCTCGCGCCCCTGCCCAACCGGGGCATCCCGGAGCTGCGGCAGGCCATTGCCGGCCATCTGGCGGCCTTCCGGGGAATGCGGGTGGATCCGGAGAATATCCTGATCGGCGCGGGAACGGACTTTCTGTACAATCTTCTGATTCAGCTGCTGGGGCGGGAGAAGGTCTACGCCGTGGAGGAGCCGGGCTACGGGAAAATCCGGAAAATCTATGCCGCCGGGGGCGTAAAAACTGTCAGCGCCGCCATGGACGACCGGGGCGTCCTCCCGGAGAGCCTCGGCAGCGCCGACGTGCTGCACATTTCCCCCTCCCATCACTTTCCCACCGGCATTGTCACCCCGGTGAGCCGGAGGCGGGAGCTGCTGGACTGGGCGAACCGGGGCGAAAAATGGATTATCGAGGACGACTACGACTCGGAATTCCGTTTCGACGCCCATCCCGTCCCCGCCATGCAGTCGTTGGACGACGGCGGGCGGGTGATCTACATGAACAGCTTTTCCAAGAGCCTTGCGCCCTCCATCCGAATCAGCTACATGGTGCTGCCCGCGGGGCTGATGGCGGCGTTCCAGCAGAAGCTGGGGTTCTACAGCTGCACCGTCCCCAGCTTTGAGCAGTACACGCTGGCGCGGTTCTTAAGCCGGGGCTTTTTTGAAAAACACATCAACCGAATGCGGAAATTTTACAAAAACCGCCGGAATGCCGTGGTTTCCCTGCTGGAAAAATGCAGTTTTTCCCACAAGCTGACCATTCAGGAACAGGACGCGGGACTGCATTTCCTGCTGAATGTGGATACGTCCCTTTCCGATCAGTCGCTGACGGAGAAGCTGGCAGCGCTGGGCATCCGGGTCAGAGCTTTGAGCAGCTACTATCACGACCAGTCGGAAGACCTGCACTGTTTGGTGATCAATTACTCCGGACTGAAGGAGGAACGGCTGTCGGCGGCGCTGGCGGCGATTTCCGGGGAGCTGGCGTAGATTTCCCTTGCCTTTTCCGGGGCCGGAGGGTATAATAGGCGGAAGAAGATATTTGCGGGGGAGGGACAGACAATGGCCGTTTCGCAGTCATCATACCGTGGGTGCCTGCTGGGACTGGCAGTGGGGGACGCCATGGGATACACCGTGGACAACCGCAGCTGGCAGGAGATTCAGGAGGATTACGGCCCCAACGGCCTGCTGGGCTACGATCTGGTCAACGGCTACGCCGACGTCACCTCCTACACCCAGCTGGCGGCGTTCACCTGCAACGGCTTACTCTTCGGCCTGACCCGGGGACAGATGCTGGGGAAAATGGCGCCCTTCATCAAATACGTGGGCATGAGCAGCCGGGAATGGGCTGCCTCTCAGCGCCCATGGGGACGCCCCACCCGGAATTACTGCTGGCTTCTGCGGAAAGCCGAGCTTTGCCGCCGCCACTGCATGGACACCCGGATGCTGGATACCCTGAGCCGCCCCACGCTGGGAACCCCCGAAACCCCCGCCAACAATTACGACGGCCCCGGCGGCATCACCACCGCCATCGGTGTCGGGCTGTTTTTCCACGAAGACCGTACCGACCAGCATGAGATCGATCTGCTGGGGGCGGAAACGGTGGCGCTGACGCAGGGGAGTCCTTCGGCGTTTCTCTCCGGGGCGGTGCTGGCGCACATCATGAGCCGGCTCATCCGTCAGCCCCACCTGCCGCTGAAACGGCTGGTGGCGGAGGCCGTGGAGGCCATGAAAGAGCAGTTCGGCCACCAGTACAGTCAGGCGTTCGAGGTCGCGACATTGGTGCGCCACGCCATCACCTACTCGGAATCCCCCAATCTCAGCCCCGTGGACGTGATGGAGCGCTTGGGCTGCGACAGCGCCGCGCAGGTGCTTGCGGGGGCAATTTACACCTGCCTGACCAACTCCGCCGACTTTGACAGCGCCATGATCGCGGCGGTGAACCACTCCGGCCGCAGCGCCGCCGTGGGCGCCGTTACCGGCGCCATTCTGGGGGCGCGGCTGGGGGAGGAAGCCCTGCCGGACTTTTATATCGAGTGCCTGGAGCCTGCGGAGGTACTGCGGGAGCTGGCGGACGACCTGTACACCGGCTGTCCCATGGAGCGGGGCAACAAGCTGTTCGATCTGGACTGGGACTACAAGTACCTCCACGGCGGACAGTGAATCGGACATGAATACCTCCCCTCCCAAGGGCATAGGATGTCCAAGGGAGGGGATGCTTTTTGCGAAAGCGGGATTTATTGATCTTACTGGCGGCGCTGACCACGGCGGCGGTGACGGCAGTGGGGATTTTTTCGGGCAGCGCGCTGCCCACGGGGGCGTGGGGGCTGAGCTTCCGTCAGGAGGGCGCACCGCCCATCGGCAACGCCGGGATCGACCAGCTGAAGCGGTACGACGCCGCGTACATCGGCAGCACGTCGGAAAAGGTGCTGTACCTGACCTTTGACGCGGGCTACGAAAACGGCTGCACGGAGAAAATACTGGACACGCTGCAAAAGCACAACGTCAAGGCGGCATTTTTTCTCGTGGGCAACTACATCGAAAAAAACGCCGATCTGGTGCGCCGGATGACGGAGGAAGGGCATATCGTGGGCAACCACACCATGCACCACTACGACATGAGCAAAATTTCCGAAAAGGCGGCATTCACAAAGGAATTGCAGGCCTTGGAGACGCTGTACAAGGACACCACCGGTCAGGATATGCCCAAATACTACCGCCCGCCGCAGGGGATATACAGTGAGGAAAACCTGCGCATGGCGCAGGAGCTGGGCTACCGGACGGTTTTCTGGAGCCTTGCCTACGTGGACTGGAACAACGATTCCCAACCCACCCGGGAGCAGGCCTTCGCCAAGCTGCTGCCGAGGACCCACCCCGGCGCAGTGGTGCTGCTGCACTCTACGTCCAAAACCAACGCGGAAATCCTCGATGAGCTGCTGACAAAGTGGGAAGAAGAGGGCTACCGGTTCGCCACGGTGGAGGAACTGTTTGCGTCATGACGGGAAAGCACAAGCCGCCGCAAAGTGAAACTTTGCGGCGGCACTTTTCAGGTTTTCCGAATGAACTTTTCCTTGCACCGGGGGCAGGTGATGGCGATTTTCCCCTTTCCTCTGGGGACGCGCACCAGCTGGCGGCACTTGGGGCAGTCAAAATAGCGGTTCTGTCTGTCCTTTAAGCGGGTGAAAAACTGGAGAAATTTCCGGTTTTCCTGATACCGCTTGTAGGTGTTCCGGGACAGGGCGCGGCAGATCGCCCAGATCATCAGGCCGTAGCTCAGCGCCCAGAAAATGATATTCAGCGGCACCGCCTTGACCCACACCGACAGCAGGCTGCAAAACAGACCCGCACACAGAATTACCATATTCAGCCGGTCAGTGCCATAACGCCCGGCCATAAAGCTGCGCAGTCCCGCCGAGAGCTTCGCGGAAAACTGCCGAAACCAGCTGCTGATCCCATTCATAAAAATCACCTTTGCCAGAGAAATGCTTACATGTTATTATATTGCAAAAAGCGGCGAATGCAACAGCTGATGGCCAAAATTAACGGAATGTTTAAGATTGATTTAAGCACTCGATTCCTCTTGGCGCGGCGCGAAAAATGTGGTATACTGTAGCGAAAGGACGCGGGAAAGGAGGCGGGTCATGGAAATCATTGACAATTTGGAAGACGAGGCTGCCGAGGTTCAGAAGCCGGAAGGGATGCCGCCATTGCGGCCGGACGAGCCAGTCCCGGAGGAAGATTTTTCCATGGAAGATTCCGTGGTGGTTCTGGATGAGATCTACCCGCCGGAGATGCCTGCCCCGCCGAAAAAGCGAATCCGCCCGGAGTGGATACTGGCCGCCATTGCCTTGCTCGCCGCGGCGGCGCTGGCGTGGGTCGCGATCCTGTGCCGTCCCTATTACAAGGCCGCGGACGACCCGGAAGCGCTGGTGGTGCGTCGGCACCACGAGGAAATGACGGAGCCGCCGGCCTCGCCGGAGCCGGAAACGGAGCCGGAGGAAACGGAACCGACCTCCGAGCCGACCATCCCCCCGGAACCGAATCCCTACGGGCGTCTGGACTTTCAGTACAACAACCATAACTATCTGACCTGCCTGCGCACCGACAGCTATTCCGGTGTGGACGTCTCCGCGTTTCAGGGGGACATCGACTGGAAGAAGGTCGCCCGTTCCGGCATTGATTTTGCCATCATCCGTTTAGGATATCGCGGCTACGGCAGCGGCAAGCTGGTGGAGGACGAGTACGCCCAGAAGAATCTCGCGGGCGCGACGGAAGCGGGGCTTCCCATCGGCGCATACTTCTTCTCTCAGGCGCTGAACATGGACGAGGCCGATCAGGAGATCGAATATATGCTGAACATTCTGGGGGACTACCGGCTGGACATGCCCATCATTCTGGACTGGGAAATTCCCGCCAGCGACGCCCGGACGGCCAACATGGACGCGCGAACCCTGACGGACATCCAGCTGTACTTCTGCGAAAAGATGAAGGCTCTGGGCTATCAGCCCATGGTCTATTTCAACTGGCACCAGTCGGAGAACCTGTATTACCTGAGCGAGCTGGAGGATTTTCCCTTCTGGCTGGCGCTGTATCAGGACAGAATGCGCTACCCATGGAAGGTGGAAATGTGGCAGTACACCTGCACGGGCAGAGTCCCCGGCATCAATGGGGACGTGGATATCAACGTTTATATGCCGTAAAAAACGCGGACATTTCGCCTGAAATGTCCGCGTTTATGTATATTTTCAGCAGTGCGCCGGTTCCTTTGCCTGCCAGCTGAGATCTTTGGGGTAGAAGAAGCGCACCTTCTCCTGCGCCACGGAAATGTTCACCACGTCGGAGGTGCGCAGCTCGCCGTCCAGATTGATGGCGGTGGGCTTGTCGCAGAGGATCTTCACGCTGTCCGTCCGGAAATGGCGGATGACGTCGGGGTAGTCCTTGTACCGGCCGTTCTTGTATTTCCCGATGATGGAGGACACCTGCAGACGGCTCACCTTTTTCACCAGAAGCACGTCCAGAAGCCCGTCAGTGGGGTCGGCCTCCGGCACGGGGTTGAAGCCGCCGCCGTAGAACCGCCCATTGCAGACGCAGATCATGGTTTGCTGGGCGTCAACGGTTTCGCCGCAGATCTCAACCACATAGTGTTCCGCAATGCCCCGCACCACGTTCACCACCGTGGACGCGACATAGGCGCGGAAGCCCTGCAGCAGGGGAAGCCGCTTGTACCGGGCGACGTCGGTGCCGATGCGGGCATCCAGACCCACGGAGCAGATGTTCAGGGCGTAGTCGTCGTTGCAGCGGATCATGTCGAAGGTGACTTCTTTGGCATCCAGCAGCCGTTCCAGATCGGAGAAAGCGGCAGGTTCGCTGAAAAGCCGGACAAAGTCGTTTCCGCTGCCGCCGGAATAGGCGGTGATGGCCAGATTGGGAAATCCCGCAGCCCCCGACGCGACTTCGTTCAGGGTGCCGTCGCCGCCGCAGGCGTAGACGCGGTATTCCTCCCCGGTCTCTCCCGCTTCCCGGGTGATGCGGCGGCATTCTCCCGGAGCCTTGGATACCTCAACGCGGTAGTCAAGCCCCCGGGCATTGCAGCTTTCCACAATGGCGGCGGTGTATTGCTTCGTGTGATCCCAGCTGCCCGCAGCCGGGTTGATGATGAACAGGTGTTTCATTTTTTGTCATCCCTTTTCTGGTTTTTCCGGGAATTATCGGTGTACATATAGTAGTCGCACTTGATCATGCCGTTGTAGAGCTTGCGCTTCTTGTCGGCGCGGCGGCCAAAGTAATGCTCAAACTCCGGTTCGGAGGTGATGATGAATTTCTTCCAGCCGTCGGCGTATTTCAGGTGCCGCCCCAGCGCGGCGTAGAGCCGCTGGGCGCTCTGCTGCTCCAGCATCCGCTGACCGTAGGGCGGATTGCCGATGAGAATGCCGGACTGGGCGGGCAAGTCCATTTTGGTGGCGTCGCCGTCGGCGAAGCGGATGATGTCGCCTACCCCCGCCTTCCGGGCGTTGGCCATGGCAAGAGAGACGCACTTGGGGTCGTTGTCCGAGCCGAGGATCTGGTATTTTCCATGGAATTCCTTCGATTTTGCTTCTTCCCGAATCTCGTCCCAGACTTTCCCGCCGCACCATGCGAATGCTTCCGCCGCAAACCGGCGGCGGCCGCCGGGGGCGGCGTTCCGGGCGATCAGCGCCGCCTCAATGGGGATGGTGCCGGAGCCGCAGAAGGGGTCCCACAGAAATTCCCGTCCCCGGTAGCGGGTCAACTGAACCATGGCGGCGGCCAGCGTCTCCCGCAGGGGCGCGTCGTTGCCCACGGCGCGGTAGCCCCGCTTGTGGAGGCCTTGGCCGGAGGTGTCCAGATACAGCTGCACCCGGTCATTCATAATGGAAAATTGCAGCTGGTATTTTGCCCCGGTCTCCGGGAGCCAGCTGACGCCGTATTTTTCTCCCAGACGCCGGGAGGCGGCCTTTTTCACGATGGCCTGACAGTCCGGGACGCTCATAAGCTGGCTGTTTAAGCAGTGACCCTTCACCGGGAAGCTGCCGTCTTTGGGGATAAAATCTTCCAGATTTGCATGGTAGACTCCCTGAAACAGCTCTTCAAAGGTCTTAGCAGGGAAGTCCGCCAGCACGATCAGCACCCGTTCGCCGGTGCGCAGACAGATATTGGCCTTGGCCATGTCCCGCGCTTCTCCGGAAAACAGCACCCGGCCGTTTTCCACCCGGACGTTGGGGATATCCAGCCGCCGCAGCTCGTCGCCGGCAATGCCCTCAAGCCCGAACAGGCAGGGGACGGAAAATTCGTAAGTTGACATAATACCTCCGCTTCCCACTCAGGGAAGAATTTTCTTGGGCTTCATGTACCGCTCCTCCTCGGAGAAGATGCAGCCGCAGTATTTTTGCATGTAAAAGCCGTGTTCCCGGGCAAACTCCTGTCCGGCGCGGAAATAGGGGCGGAAATCCCGGTACAGGAACTGCACGCCGTACTCCGCCGCCGCCCGCTCGGCCACCTCCCGCATCAGCTCGTGCTTCTGGTAGGGGCTGATGAACAGGGAGGACGTAAAGCTGTCGAAGCCGCCCTCGGCGGCCTGACGGGCAGTTTCAAACAGGCGCATTTCGTAGCACTTGACGCACCGCCCCGGAATGTCCTCCACCACCGCACGGACAAAGGGGCGCAGACCGTAGTCGTTGCGGACAATCAGAGGAAGCTCGATTTCCTCGGCGTAGGCCTGCAGGCAGTTGCGCCGGGCGCGATACTCGGTGACGGGATGGATATTGGGATTGTACCAGAAGCCCGTGACCTCGAAGCCATCGGTGCGAAGCACCTCGATGGGCTGATTGGCACAGGGCGCACAGCAAATGTGCATCAGGGTTTTCATGGAAGCCTCCTATGGCAGACAGAATACGCCGCAGCAGCGGCCATTCCGTCTATCGTATCACGGAATAGCGAATTGCGCAAGAGATTGGAAAAACGTTTCTATCCGGTGTTACGGCTCCAGACTTCCCGTCAAGCCGTCCTTGCAAAGCCCGGTAATGCGGACGCGGCGCACCTGATTGTGCAGCCCCTCTCCCGGGACATAGACCTTCACGTAATTGGGCGTATGTCCGGTGAACAGGCCGTCCTCCACACTTTCAAACAGGACGCTCTGCACGGAGCCGACAAGCGCCTCCCGGTAGGCGCGGCTCATTTCCTCGGCTACGGCAATGGCCGCACGGCTGCGCGCTTCCTTCACGGCATTGCCGTGCTGCCCCGGCATTTTGTCCGCGGGGGTTCCGGGACGGCGGGAATAGGGGAAAATGTGCATTTCCGCAAAGCCGCACTTGCGGATAAAGGCGAGGCTCTGGGCAAATTCATCCTCCGTCTCCCCGGGGAAGGCCACGATCATGTCCGTGGTAACGGCACAGCCCGGGAACCACGTCCGCAGCAGGCAGACGCTTTCATAGTATCGCGCGGTATCATACTTCCGCCGCATTCGCTGCAATACCGTGTCGCACCCGGACTGCATGGACAGGTGGAACTGGGGACAGAGGTTCGGAAGCCGGGAAAGCCGCCGGCAGAAATCCTCCGTCACGATTCGCGGTTCCAGACTGCCCAGCCGCACCCGCAGCGCCGGAACGGCGGTGCAGACCGCCTCGATCAGCTCCGTGACCGCGGGCTTGCCCGGAAGGTCGGCGCCCCAGCTGGCGATCTCAATGCCCGTCACCACGATCTCCCGGTAGCCCCGCCGGGCAAGCTCCTGCGCCTGGCTGACGGCCACGTCCACCGGTGCGGAACGAATGGGGCCCCGGGTGTAGGGAATGATGCAGTAGGAGCAGAAATTCACGCACCCGTCCTGCACTTTCAGCATGGCGCGGGTACGTTCCTCCAGTCCACCGGCAGGGAGAACTTCAAACTCCCGGCGGCGCAGAGCGTTGTCCAGCTGTTCCGCCCGGGTTTTGCCCTCCATGGCAGACAGCATCAGCTCCACAAATTCCCGCCGCCCGCCGCTGCCGCCGATGATGTCCACCCCCAGCGCACGCACCGCCTCCGGGGCGTGCTGGGAGTAGCAGCCGCATACGCCGATGACGGCGTCGGGATTATCCCGGCGGCACCGGCGGATGACCGCCCGGTTTTTCTTGTCCGCCACGGCGGTAACGGAACAGGTGTTGATAATATAGCCGTCGCAGGGCTGGTCAAACTGCCCGATCTCGTGCCCAAGCTCCGTCAGCAGCTGCTCCATGGCCTGCGTCTCGTATTGATTTGTCTTGCAGCCAAGGGTATAGAATGCAAATCTCATATGTCAAATCCACCAATAAAGATGTCAAGAATTTGTATTAATCGTCCAAACCGACAGTTGAAATTTCGGGGAAAACTGCTATAATAATTGTCGTCCACCGATGATACGGGGAAGTTAGTGCCACCGCCGGATCATTCCCCCCAATTATACACGAAAAAAACAGGTTTGTACAGTTGCAGGAGGTACTTTTGTGCGGGAATTTCAGGTTCGGCTCCAGTCGGTTCAGGATGTTCAGGAATTTGTGTCGCTGTCCACGGCGCGGGGGTTCCCTGTTATTATCCGGGACGCCAACAACAAGGTCAACGGAAAGAGCTTCATGGAAATGTTCTGTCTGGATCTGTGCGGCCCCCTGCGGGTGAACGTGGATTGCAGCGAGGAGGAGCTTGCCGCCTTTTGCGGTGACGCCGAAAGGTTCCTCATCAGATAAATATGGCTCTAGCAGCACCGTCCTGGGAATACTCGGGGCGGGTTTTTTTACGCCTTCGGCGGCGGATGTTTGACAATCCCTGCGCTTCATGGTATCATAACCCTATCTTAACAGGAGGCGTTCCGATGCAGTTTCTATACTATGCCCTGTTTGCCGCCGGCATCGTGGCGGTCGATCAGCTCTCCAAGTATTTTACCATTGCGTACATTCCCCTTTACACGGACATTTCCTTTATCCCCGGCGTCCTGAATCTGACCTACGTGCAGAATTCCGGCGCGGCCTTTTCCTCCTTTGAGGGGCAGCAGTGGCTGTTTGCCCTGATTTTTCTGTTCTTTACCGGGCTGATCGTCTGGGAATATTTCAAAAAGAAAATGGCCTTCACGCCCTTCGAGCGCTGGTGCATTGCGGCGATTTACGGCGGCGGCTTTGCCAATATGGTTGACCGGCTCCGCATGGGCTACGTGGTGGACATGATCGAGACGGCCTTCATGGACTTCCCCGTGTTCAATGTGGCGGACTGCTTCATCACCTGCGGCTGCGTGCTGCTGATGGGACATCTGGTGCTGTTCAACAAGGCATTCTGGAAGGATAAGAAAAAATGACCTTATTTGCCGACACCGCCGGGGAGCGTCTGGACGCGTTTCTGGCAAGACAGCCCGGAAATTTAAGCCGCAGCGCGGCGCAGAGACTCATTGAAGAGGGCATGGTCACGCGAAACGGCGTCCCCGGTAAGAAAAACGACCGCCTGAACGTCGGCGACCGGGTGGAGTACACGATCCCCGAAGCAAAACCTGTGGACATCGTTCCCACCGAAATGCCGCTGGATATCGTCTACGAGGACGACGATCTGCTGGTCATCAACAAGCCCAAGGGGCTGGTGGTGCATCCCGCCGCCGGACACGCCGACGATACATTGGTCAACGGCCTGCTCTACGCTTTGGGAGACGACCTTTCCGGCATCAACGGCGAGCTGCGCCCGGGGATCGTCCACCGCATCGATAAGGACACGTCGGGGCTGCTGGCGGTCGCCAAAAACGATTACGCCCACACCATGCTGGCCTCTCAGCTGAAAGACCACACCATGGCCAGAACCTATGAGGCCATTGTCTGCGGCGTTATGAAGGAAGACTGCGGCACCGTGGACGCGCCCATCGGGCGGCACCCCACGGACAGGAAAAAAATGTGCGTCACCCAGCGGGGCGGACGGAACGCCGTCACCCATTGGGAGGTGGTGCGCCGCTATAAGGGCTATACCCACATCCGCTGCAAGCTGGAAACCGGCCGCACCCACCAGATCCGGGTACACATGGCCTACATTGGCCACCCCATTCTGGGGGACACGGTTTACGGCCGCAAAAAGCCGGAGCTTGGGCAGAGCAGTCAGTGCCTCCACGCCGGGGCGCTGTGCTTCCAGCACCCCCGGGACGGACATCCGGTGATGGTTTTCGCCGAGCTGCCCCAATATTTCCGGGACGTGCTGGACAAGCTGGAAAAGATGAAATAGATATCAGGAGGAAGTTATGGGAAAATTTTCGGATGTATTGCTCACCGTGGACTATGACCGGACGCTGACAGCGCCGGATTCCTCCATCCCGGAGCGGAATTTGGAAGCCATCCGCTATTTTATGGAAAACGACGGCGCATTCACCGTCAACACCGGGCGGAGCGTGCCGATGATCCAGGCATTCCGCGACCGGGTCCCCGTAAATGCGCCGCTACTGCTGTATAACGGCTCGGCGGCCTATGATTTGGCGGCGGGAAAGCTGCTGTTCTGCCATGAAATCCGGCTGGACCTGTGGCAGACCGTTCGGGAGTGCATGACCCTGTTTCCCGACCTGACGGTGGAGGTGCAGGGATTGGACGCCCACTACCGGTTTGCGGAAAATCCGGCCTGGGACGCATTCAGCGACCACAACCAGTGCGCCCACGGCCTCGCCAGACCCGGAGATGACCTTGGACCGTTTCTGAAGTTTACGCTGTACGGCGAATTCCGGGACGTGACGGTGGCGAGCATGTTTGATGGCACGCCGGAGGAGGTTCGCCGGATGGACGATGCCGAGGCACAGCTGAAAGCACGTTTCGGCGCGTACTGCGAGGTGTTCCGGGCGGCGACCCGGATCATTGATGTTCACGCCAAGGGCGTCAGCAAAATCCGCTCTGCCCGGGAGCTTCAGCAGCGTTTGGGACGGAAAATTCTGGTGTGCATGGGCGACGCGGACAACGACATTTCCATGCTGGAGGGGGCAGATTGGAGCTTCTGTCCGGCGGACGGCATTGTGGCGGATCGGTTCCCGAATGTGTGTCCCTGTGCCGACGGCGCCGTTGCGGACGTGATTTATGAAAAAATCCCGGAGATTCTGCGAACCAACCCTTGACATCTTGGCGTGATTATGGTAAAATCCTATGGCTGAATCAGTCAGGTCATGGGCTTTTGCGGGTGTAGTTCAATGGTAGAACACCAGCCTTCCAAGCTGGATACGCGGGTCCGATTCCCGTCACCCGCTCCATAGAAATGCGCCAGTAGCTCAGCCGGATAGAGCAACTGCCTTCTAAGCAGTAGGTCGGGGGTTCGAGTCCCTCCTGGCGTGCCACTTGCTGCAAGCGTCAGGTAGAATGTTGCATTGCGGTTCGCTGAAGTCTTTCTCAGGACTCGAACCATAAAATGCAACAGTCCGGTGGACTGTTGCCCGCGAGGGCTTGACCGAGCGGCTCCTTGATTTAACGAGTCCCTCCTGGCGTGCCATTCAGTAATTTAATATGGTGGATATGGCCTAGTTGGCTAAGGCGTCAGATTGTGGCTCTGAAGATCGTGGGTTCGAGTCCCATTATCCACCCCATAAAAACAGCACCATCCAAAGGATGGTGCTGTTTTTATGGGGTGGATTGGGACTCGAAAGGCCGTTAAGAAAACATGCCAGTGGCATGTTTTCAGGCCGTGGGAGAGTCCCATGATTTCAAGACGCAGCCCGTAGGGCTGTGGGTTGAAATCATTCGTCTACCGCCGCAGTTCGTTCCAAGCTACCGTTCTCCAACCAGAAAAAATCCCCACCCCAGACGACGCAACACCGTCCGGGGTGGGGACAACTATTCTGCGGTCAAGCCTTCAATTCCGGCAGCCCCGCCACACTGGTCAGCAGGCTCAGAACCCCCGCCAGAGCGGCAGCAGAACCCACCATGACCCAGTTTACGTCGCCGAGCACAGCGGCGGTTCCGATGGTCGCAGCGGCGGTCTGCGCAACGGTTTTCAGCGCCCGTACCCCGGCGGCCTTGATCCACGCGATTACCTTTTCCCTAGTCATAATCATCCCTCCTGAAAACTAACCCAGCCCGATTTGAGCCAGAACGAACCCCACGATCGCGGCAGCAATTGCCCAGATCAGCTTTTCCACGAACCCGTCCCAGCGCTTCCCCGGCTTCCGTTCCAGAGCCGTGACCTTGCCGTCCAGCTTGTCAACGGTGTCCGCGACCTGTTCCTGCTTGTTTGCCATGACCTCCATGGAGGTCGCCAGCCGGCTGATGACCTCGTTGGATTCCTCCAGTTTATCCAGTCTGTGACTGTTGGATTTCGACCGTTCCTCCACAGCGGTCAATCTTTGCTCATGCTCCAAGTCCATCCATAATTCCTCATTTCCTAACCTTTCCATCGAGCGTATCCTTGCCGGGTATCCACATGAATGCCCCAGCCGTACAGCCCGATTCCTCCAGTGTGTCCCAGAACTTCCTCCGCCGCGGCTTTCATCTCCGCCGGACTTGCGGCACTGTGCAGATCAGCGGCAAGCCCGTACAGATGCTGAGAATTGGCCACGCCGCCGACCTCCGCATTGTGCGCCGCGCACCGGACGCCGGAGCCGCCGCCGTCCACAACGGAAACCGGCACGCCCAGCCGCCGCCGGATCTCATCCACAGTGCGAACCATGGATTCCTGCGGCTCCACCGGGAACCCGCCGCACCGGCCGCAGGGGCAGCGGAACTCATCACGCTTGAAATACCGGATATCCCCCCACCAGTCAGGCGACTGATTCCCCATGACGGGCGTGCACATCCGTCCAGTCGCCACAGCCGAAAGAAGCGCCTCCTGCGTCTCGGGACCCGGTACGCCGTCCTGCCGGAGCCCTTCCTGCTGTTGGAAAACCAGCACCGCTGCCGCGGTTTTCAGGCCGTTAACGCCATCCACCGCGCCGGGGTTGTAGCCCAGATAAGTGAGCAAGCACTGAATTTGTTCAACTGTCACCCTCCGTCCTCCGTCACAATGTTACCAGTTCTTCCATGCCGGAATCCATGAGGATCTCCTTCACCTTATCCTTCAGCAGCCGGGGAACGTCCGCAAAGGTTTTTTTACCCAGCATGATCTGCTGCGCCCACAACATAGCCATCATAAACACCATCCTTTCTGAATGTTCAGGCATACACGATCTGCGACATCTCCATCAGGCACTCGGTAAGCACCTGATTCTGCGCTTCCAGCTCTGCAATGCGGTCATCCGGGGTAGGCTCCGACTCAGGTACTTCGGCCTGCCAGCGGTTCAGTTCTGCGATTTCCTCCGGGGACATTGGGCGAATCACTCCATTTTCACACATGTTCATGGCCGTCCTCCTTACGCCCGCACGCCGTAAAGAACGAATTTACAGCCGGGATAAATCAGCATACCGGTTCCGCCGATGGAGGTAATGGGCTTCGCCCAGAGCGAATCCGTGAAATACTTCACGTAGGTGCTAGCGGAACTGCCATACATGCCCATGTTCTCACCCCATCCGCCGCCGGCTGAACGCAATACGCTTTCTATCACCTGTACTCCGGAAACATCCACCTCATAGACGACTCCCACCAGACGGGCAGTTTCGACCTTAGGCCAAAGGGAAGTATAAACTGCCGGGCTGGGATTACCGGTGGTTTTCCCGTTGAGCATGGCAAACATGACGTTCGGAATGGTACTCCCGCCGGTATACTTGGGGAATTTCCCGCAGAGCCTCGCTTTCAGGAGGGAAAAGGGCTGGCCATTAATGTCCTTGTCGATGGTCAGCGCATTGCTTTCTTCCGCGTCGTCGGGAATGATGATCTCCGCGATCTTTTCCCATTTTTCGCCGCTTTCCGCCGCTTCCCACGCGGTGGGCTTTCCATCGGTATCCACGGCCTTGACTTTTATCGTCTGCCCCACCGTGGCCGACGTAAGGCCGAGGGAAATATCCGTGCCGCCGGAGCCGCCGCCCTGCCCGTCCGCACCCTTCGGAATGCCAAGATTGAGCAGCGGATTTTCTGCCGTGCCGCCCATGCTGGCAGTCGCATCGCTGCCCGCCGGAAGGGTCGTGACCGTGCCGATCTGAATATCGGGGACCGCGCCATCCGCACCCCGGCTTGGTTTGCCGGTATCGGAACTGCCCAGATACCAGTTCCCGTTTTCACCGATGGCCGGAGTAATGCCGTCCTTTCCGTCAGCACCCGGAGAACCGTCCTTACCAGACGCACCAGCCGCTCCCGGAGTGCCGCCTGCACCCCTCGACGGCTTGCCGGTATCGGTGCTGCCCAGATACCAGTTCCCGTTTTTGCCGATGGTCGGGGTAATGCCATCTTTTCCGTCGGCACCGGGTGCGCCGTCTTTACCCGGCGCACCAGTCGCTCCCGGAGTGCCGTCCGCCCCTCTCGACGGCTTGCCGGTATCGGTGCTGCCCAGATACCAGTTCCCGTTTTTGCCGATGGTCGGGGTGATACCGTCCTTTCCGTCAGAAACTGTTCCGGGCGGATTGGCTTTCAGGTAGTCCTCCACGATTCTCTGCACCTCAGCCGGGGCAATCTCGCCGCCCTTTGTCAGTGCTTCGTTGATTGCCGCCACGAGATTGGACTTCGCCTCGGTGTCCAGCGTACCCAAATCGCCGACCATGGCCTGAATCTGCGCCCAGACCGGCAGGGAAGGGACGGTGGAGGCATCGCCGGAAGGGATTGCCGCGCCCTGAATCACACCAAGCTCCGTCCAGATGGTGGGGATGGCCACATGGTTCTCGGCATCCACGCCGTACACGCCCATGTACAGGCTGCCGCCTGCCTTGCTGACCACCTCAGCAGGTATCACGATTTCGTTTCCGGCATCCAATACATCCTTCGTCGCCGCGCCCCGAAAAACCACCGTTTTCCGGAGGGAATCCCACGCGGGGTCCGTGTATTCGACGGCAACTACCGCACCCACGATCCCGCGGGGAATCGGCTCCAGACGAACCGTCTCGCACCGGCACCCGCTGACCCGTACTTCTGCAATTTTCATTTCATCATCCTTTCTGCGGGATGGGTAAGTACATCCTGCGACCTTACACGCAAAAGAGCCGAATGTTGCATATAAAGCGGGAGAAGTGGCAAAAAGCCCCGCTGCCAGAAGGCAGCGGGGCAGGGGAGTCATACTGAACTCCAATTAAAATCTTTAGAAAAGATTTTAGGGTCTATCTGAAAACCGGGAATATGACCAACAGCGAGGGATTTTCCGCCTGATGAAGCCATTTTTTCGCAGGAATACTTTGTGTATTGCAAGGAAAAATGGTGCACAGCAGGCGGAAAAGACCCGCTGTTTGGGCGTGTTGACGGTTTTCAGATAGGCCCTAACCAGGAAATAGTATCAGACATAAAATGCGCCCCCTTTTTTGATGGGTGGTCAAAATGGAGCGTATCGGTACCGATACGCTCCATTTCTCGTGCATAAGCCCCTTGGCTCTCCCAGAGGGAGAGGCAGGGGGTGCAGTTCATTATCCCGCTGTGCATGTTAACTGCCTAACGCGGCCCGCCCATTTGGCAGGTGGCGCGTCTCTCTTACCTTATTTCCCGTTCAGGAAGTCGGACAGGACTTGGAAATACTTCAGGTTCTGCACTTCCCGGGAGTAGCTGATCTTGTTGGAGACGATGGCCTTGATGCGGTCCACATAGCTGTCATCAACCTCCACGCCCTCGGCGGGAGTGAAGGTTCTGGACCCGGAATCGTAGGTGCCCTTGTCGGTTTTCCAGCTGTATTCCGGCCAAAGCACCAGCGGTTCCGTATCGGAGAACACATCCCGCCCCACCAGCAGGCGGGAATCGTAGTTCAGGCCAAAGAGATTCGACAGGGTGGGCAGAATATCCAGACTGTACACCGGCGTCTCCACCTTCAGATTCTTATCTTCCAGACAGCCGCTCCAGATGATCAGGGCGTTGCTGTCACGGGTGAACCGATCCATTTCTGTAACACCATAAAGTTCGGTCAGGTAATTTTCGGCATTTCCCCAAGTGGCGCTCCGTTCCAGAGCATAGGGATAGTGATCCGGGCTGATGACGATCACCGTGTCGTCGGCAATACCGGCCTCCTCCAGCTGACGGATCAGCGATTCCATAGCCTTTTCCAGCTCCAGCTGCGCGGCCAGATAGCACTTCACCGTCTCGGAGCCGTCATAATCCACCAGATCGTAATTTTTCCGGGACATGGCGTTGGCCTTCAGGGAGTAGCCGCAGTGGCCGGAAACCGTCATATAATAAATGCTGAAGGGCTGTTGGTCAATGTACTGGGGCACGGAAATATCGATCATTTCCAGATCGCTTTCCGGCCAGACCGGCGTGATCCCTTCCAGACCGCCGTAGCGCGCCAGAAACCGGTCGTAGCCCAGCTTGGTGTGGGTCTTGTTCCGGTCATAGAAGTCCGCAAAGTGGTTGTGATAGGCGGCGGAATAGTAATCCAGCATCTGGAGCTGATGCCCCATGGTCAGGAACAGATCCTGATAGACGGCCTGCTTCATGCACATGCCCACATCGGCCGGCACCAGACCGATCACATTGGAAAACTCGCCGGTGGTGGTACTGCCGCCCCATGCGGGCTGGTAGTAGTCGGTAAACTGGATGCCTTTGGTAGCCATCCGGTACAGAGTGGGTGTCCGCTCAGGGTCGATGACCTGCTTTGCGAAAGCCTCGGCGGTGATGAGGATCAGGTTTTTCCCGGCAAACATGCCGGTGTATTCGTTCTTTTTGGAGGGAGTCAGGGAAGATACGTACTGGCTGACGGCGTTGATGCGGCTGTTGCCGGTGTTTGCGATCAGGGCGTTAAAGTCAATGTCCATCACGTTGTTACCGTAGACGACCGCCTCCGTTTCCGCCGGGGCGGTTTCCTCCGCGGGGAATGAAGTCTCCGGGGAGCTTTCCGCGGGTGCCGCGGCCGAATCTACCACAACGAATTCCGGCGTTTCCCCGTCAGACCCGCCGCTGTTGATGGCATCAAGAGGAATGGCGATGTTCAGTCCGAACACCCGAACGGCGCTGTCAAAATTGTAGGCGCTGGAAAACCGAGCGGCATCCGTCCCTACGCCCCGGACGACACCGAAGCCCAGCAGATAAGCCGCCACAGCCCCTGCCAGCAAAAACCAGCGGGTCTTCCAGACGGTTTCGGTGGGACGCGCCAGCAGCGCAAACAGCAGCGCCGGCAGCAGCATGACCAGAATGCGCCAGAGATCATTCAGAACCAGCGAGACGACCACATCGCCGAAATCGGTGGTGACGCCCTTTGCACCGCCCAGCAGCATACGCATGGGCATGAAGCTCTGATAGGCGTCATTGACGAAGTATTCCACAATGTAGAATACCGATACCACTGCCGCCAGCGCGGCGGTGACCCATTTTCCCCACGTCCTGTGGCCGATAAAGCCGGCGATCTGCCCAAGCAGTCCGCCGAAGCCCAGAGCGAACAGCACCACTGCGGCGAACCGCCCGATGGAAAAGTCGTTCATCGTCCACAGATGAAGCAGTACCTCGCAATATACCACTGTCACCAGAGAAAACAGCCATCCGGGAATGGGGATGTTCTGAAAAAGCTTTTTTATTTTGCCGGGATTTTTCTTTAGGGTACTCATTTTCTCTGTAATCTCCTATGGCAACGGAAATCGTTTACTGTCCATCTCCCGCAGGGCGGGGCTTGCGGCGGCGGTGATTGGGACGGCGGCGGGGCCTGTCCCCGGACGCTTCGGGCTTCGGGGCCGTCTCCTGAGGCGCGGGCTTGGCCTGTTCCGGGGCGGCGTCCTGCACCTGAGGACGGGGCTTGCGGCGGCGATTCCGGGAACGGGGGGCCTTCGGCTCCGGACTTTCGGCGGTCTCCGGCTTCTCATCCTCCGGGTCGTCTACGATTTTTTCCGTGCTGTAGCGGAAGCGGATAGGCTCCAGCAGGGGCTTTTCCTCCGTCTGCTCCCGGCGGACGCGCTTGCCGCTGCCGGAAATGGGGGCAAGGTCTGCGGGAATGGGGGGATCGTTCTTTCTGGCCTTGCCGCTGCGCAGGACGGCAATGTCCTCATTGGAAAAGACGGAGATCGTCTCCGGATTATCTTCCATGCGGACCTTCACCCGCTGGCGCAGCAGCCCCACCTCCACCACGGTGCCCCGGCCTTCCGGGGTGTCCACGAAGGAGTCCATCCGGGGGCTGTTTCGGATCAGGTCTTCATAGGCGTCCTGCTCGTATTTCAGGCAGCACATGAGCCGCCCGCAGGTGCCGGAAATTTTGGTGGGGTTCAGGGAAAGATTCTGGGTTTTTGCCATTTTGATGGAAACTGGCTGGAAATCGTCCAGAAAACTGGCGCAGCAGAAGGGCCGCCCGCAGATGCCGAGGCCGCCAACCATTCTGGCCTTGTCCCGGACGCCGATCTGGCGCAGCTCGATGCGGGTGCGGAACACCGAGGCCAGATTCTTCACCAGCTCCCGGAAATCCACCCGCTCGTCGGCGGTAAAGTAGAACAGAATTTTGCTCCCGTCAAAGGCCACCTCCGCATTCACCAGCTGCATGTCCAGCCCGTGCTCCGCGATTTTCTGCTGGCAGACCTCGAAGGCGCGCTTTTCCTTCGCCCGGTTCTCCTGTATCGTTTTTTCGTCCTGGGGGGTGGCTCTGCGAAGCACCTTCCGCAGGGGCGCTACCACATTCTTCGGCGGGATTTTGTGATTCCCGCCCACGCAGATACCGAATTCTTCACCCCGGGCGGTGTCAATGATGATGTGATCGCCGTCGGCGAAGCGCTGGCCGTCGGGGTCGAAAAAGTAAATTTTCTGCCCGGAACGGAACTGGATGTCCACGACCTCCACGTCCGTCTGGGGGGCTGTCTTGATTTGTTCTTCCATTGAATTTGCTCCTTATATCATACAGGATGCCGTATGCGGCTTCCTGATTATTTCCAACCTATCGCAGCGCCCATTCCAGCCAGCCGCACACGGCGGCGGGGGAGACGTTGCCCGTCGTGTAGTCCACGGCTTTTTGCAGGCGCTGCACGGCGTTCAGCAGCTCCGGGCTGCTGCGGCTCTGGGCGAGTTTCCGGGACAGGGGCGACACCGCCCGGATGCCGCTTCGGCTGGCAAGGGCGCTTTCCAGCAGCTCCCGCCAGCCTTCCAGAGTGTCCGCCAGCGCGTCCCGCTTCCACTTTTCCATGGGCGTCAGGGTCTGCATCAGTCCCAGCGCGTCCCGGGCGGAAAACGCCTGAACAAAATCCCGTGTCTGCTGGGGCAGCTCGCCGCCGCCACTCAGCAGCGCCACGGCTTGACCCAGAAAGCCGCCGCTGCGGTCGATGGCGGCGGTAATGTCTTCCTCCTGCGCCTGAGGAAACTCCCGGCGCAGGTGACTGCGGAGAACGTCCTCCGGCAGCGCCTGCATATTCAGCTCCGTACACCGGGAACGGACAGTGGGCAGCAGCTTGTCCGGATTGTCCGTGAGCAGAAGAAACACGCCATATTTCGGCGGTTCCTCCAGAATTTTCAGCAGTGCGTTCTGCCCGGGAAGACCCATGTCCTGCGCCCGGGGGAACATGTAAATTTTGTACTCCGATTCGTTGGGCTGAATGTACACATCCGCCCGCGCCTGCCGGATCAGGTCAACGGTCACAGTCTTCTTCTCCGGGTCGTCCACGGTGATGAAGTCCGGGTGGCTGCCGTCCATCACCTTGCGGCAGGGGGTGCAGCGGCCGCAGGGTTTGTCAGTTCCCTGACATAGAATCGCCGCCGCAAGCAGCTTTGCCAAAGTATGCTTGCCCGAGCCTTCCGGCCCGGAGATCAGGTAGAAGTGGGAAACATGCCCTTTGGCAAGACTCCGGGTCAGATTCTGTTTCAGTCGGTCATTTCCCAGCAGAGCGTCAAAGCCCATGCTTCCCACCTCCTTGGATTCTTTTTGGTCGCTTAGCCCCACAGTACGGACAGCATGGGGATGATCTGCTTCTTCCGGCTCATGACCTTGGGCAGGAAGACGGTGTTGTCCTTGGGGATCACGTTGAATGCCTGCCGGATGGTGTCGTCGTCGCCTACGTAAATGATCTGGGTGCCTTCCAGCAGCACGTCGGTGAGCATCATGATCACCAGATCGAACATCTTCTCGTCGGCGGTCTTCTTCATCAGCTTCAGGAATTCGTCCTTGCGCTTGAGCACGCTGGGGCTGTCCACACAGGTCAGCTGGGACACGGCCAGACTGTGCCCCGCAATATGGAATTCCTTGTAATCCGTGAAGAACACCTCCTCGACGGACTTGTTTTCCACGGCGGCAGAGAAGATCTCATGCCCCAGCTCATCCAGAGACACGTCGGCGATCCGCGCCATGCGTTCCGCCGTGCGGATATCCCGGGGGGTGCAGGTGGGAGACTTGAACATGACGGTGTCGGAGAGAATGGCCGCCGCCATCATGCCCGCCAGCTTGGCCGAGGGCATCAGCCCCCGATCCTGATACATCTCCGCAATGATGGTGTTGGTGGAACCCACCGGCTCGTTGCGGACGTAAATGGGGTTGCCGGTCTGGATGTCCGCCAGCCGGTGATGGTCGATAATGGCGAGAATTTCCGCTTCCTCCAGACCGGGGACGGACTGGGAAGCCTCGTTGTGGTCAACCAGAACCACCTGCTTGCGCCGGGGACGAAGCAGATGATACCGGGTCAGAATGCCAACGACCTTCTCGTTGCCGTCCAGAATGGGATAGCTGGGATGACGGTATTTCAGCACCATATCCCGCACGGTATCCACCCGGTCATCCAGATGGAAGCTCACCACGTTCTGGGTATTGCAGATCCGCTCCACAGGGATGGACTGGAAAATCAGCCGCGCCGCCCGGAAGGCGTCGTAGGGGGTGGAGATGATGCAGGTCTCCGTGGGCATGGTGCGCAGTTCCTCGGAAATTTCCGCCTGACACAGCACCAGACAGCTGACGTTCAGCTCCAGCGCCCGGCGGATCATGTCCGGCTGGTTGCCGCAGAGCACAATGCTCTCCCTAGAATGGAACAGCAGATTCTCCCGGCTCTGGGGCAGGGCAATCGTGACCTCGCCGGAGATGGTGTCGGTGCTTTCTCCCGCATCGTTGAGAATTTTGCCCTCCAGAACGGAGATGGCGTTGAACAGCGGCACCTCTTCCAGCACGCCGGAATTGGTGCGGGACATGTTGTAGTCCGCAATGTCCGTCCGGGACAGAATGCCGTACAGGGTGCCGTCCTCGTTGACCACGGGAATGGAGGCAATGGCGGGGTAAGCCTGAAATTCGTCCCAGGCGCGCCCCATGGTCACACCGCCGCTTAAGATGGGAGGCTTGTCAAAATCCAGATCCCGCACCTGATTGTACAGGTCAGTGATGCGCTTGGGAGGCAGAAAACCGAACCGGTCCAGCACGATCTGGGTCTCGTCGGAGACACGGCCAAGGCAGGCCGCTTCATACTCCCGATCCCCGCAGGCGTTGCGCAGCGCCGCGTAGGAAATGGCTGCCACGATGGAGTCCGTGTCCGGGTTCCGGTGGCCGGTAACGTAGATGGGATCCATAAGGTAACCTCCTTTATTTGTCGGGAAGGGTCAGATGGTGACCTCTCCCGCAAGATTCTGACCGAACAGCTCCGAGACCTGCGCCGGATTCATGCCCTGGCCGATCGCCCACATGAGCTTGGTCATGGCGGCTTCGGAGGTCATGTCCCGCCCCTGAATGACGCCCAGCTCCAACAGCTTGCTGCCCACCTGATACACCTGCAGGTCGGCGCTGTCGTACAGGCATTGGGTGGTCACCACCACGCTGACGCCGTCCTCCACGCAGCGGTGGATGCCCCGCAGTCCCCGATGCAGCACGTTGACGCCCCCAAGGCCGAAGGCTTCGATGACGATGCCCTTGTAGCCCATGGCGGCCAGCATGTCGAAAATGGCCGGATTCAGTCCCGGCGTGAGCTTCAGGAGGAATACCTCCTTGCTGATATCGGAAAGCAGCTTGCTTTCGCCGGTGCGACGGGGCAGCACGTCGGCGTCCACCACCAGCCCCCGGTTGCTGACCAGAGCGGCATAGCGGGCGTTGACGCTTTCAAAGGCGGAAAACCCGGAAGCCCGCACTTTCACCGCCCGGCATCCCAGCATGACCTTCCGGTCAAAGGCCAGAAACACGCCGGGGGCGCCGGAGGCTGCCATGGCAAAGGCGGTACGCAGGTTGTCCGGGCCGTCGCTGAGCATATCCGTCAGCGGCAGCTGGGAACCGGTGAACACCACCGGAACGTCAATATTGGGCAGCATAAAGGTCACGGCGGAGGCAGTGTAGGCCATGGTGTCGGTGCCGTGGGAGACCACGATCCCGTCGTAGCCCGCCCGGTCCTCAAAAATGTGCCGTGCGATCAGCTGCCATTCCTCCGGCCGGATGTTGGAGGAATCCAGACAGATCACGTCTTTCACGGAGATATCGTAATAGGTGCGCAGCTGTTCCAGCTCCCGCTCCATCACCTCGGAGCGCCGTGGCTCCAGCCCTTCGCCGCCGGGAACGGACGCGATGGTGCCGCCGGTGGTGAGAAGAAGTATCCGTTTCTTAGCAGTCATTGGCGACCTCGAAAAATTTTGGATGCAGACGCCCAAAACGAAAGGAAAAACATCCCTTCCGGGGCAATCCGCTACTATTATACCTTCCCATGGGGAAAATAGCAAGAAAAATAACACCCCGGAAGAAATCTTCCGGGGTCAGCATCTCAAAAAAGCCTCGCAGAGTTTGCCGCCCGCAGGCGGCAAATAAAGTCAGATCATTTTCTGCCAGGGCGTGTACCTGGAAGAAAATACCTCTCGGGCTGCGAAGTGTGCGAGTTGGCCGCCGTAGGGCGGCCAAGGAGTGCGCGTAGCAGACTGCAAGCTCCTTGTCCCAAAAGGCCAACGGCCTTTTGGGACAGTCTAAACCCCGGAAGAAATCTTCCGGGGTGCAGATCGGCATATTACAATCAGTCAGCGACGTAGGGCAGCAGGGCGATCTGACGGGCGCGCTTGATAGCGGTGGTCAGGTCACGCTGATGAGCGGCGCAGGTACCGGTGGTACGGCGGGGCAGAATCTTGCCGCGCTCGGACAGGTAACGGCGGAGCTTAGCGGTGTCCTTGTAATCGATGCTGGTCACCTTATCCACGCAGAACGCGCAAACCTTCTTGCGCTTACGCGGACGCATACGCTGTTCGTTAGCCATGGTGTTTCCCTCCTTGTAAGTCTTAGTAGAAAAGTCAAGAAAATTTTAGAAGGGCAGCTGGGCGTCGTCGTCCTCCAGCATCGCGAAGTCGGATGCGGGAGCGGCCGCAGGGGTGGAATATCCGCCGCCGTAGCTGGGTGCGGGCGCAGGGTTGCCGGTATAGCCGCTATTGCTGTTGCCATAGCTGGAAGCCCCTTCACCGTCCCGTTTGCTATCGCCAAAATAGGCATTTGCCACGTTGATCTCAGCAGAAGTGCGCTTATTGCCCTCCTTATCAGTCCAATCGCGCATTTCGAGGCGACCGTCTACAACGATCATGCGTCCCTTGGAGAAATACTTGGAGATAAACTCTCCAGTCGTCCGCCAAGCTACGCAGTCGATAAAATCAGCTCGTCTCTCGCCGCCGTCTTTGGGAACATAGTCCCGGTCAACGGCTACACGAAAAGTTGCCACTGCCACACCACTTCCAGTGCGACGCAACTCAGGGTCGCGGACTAAACGACCCATGATGACAATGTGGTTCAGCATAAATTACGCCTCCACAGCGGTGGTCAGGCAGCGCATAACGCCTTCGGTGATCTTCATAACACGCTCCAGCTCCGCGGGGAACTCGGGCTTGCTCTCGAAGTTCATCAGGACGTAGTAGCCCTCGGCCATGTCATTGATGGGATACGCCAGACGACGCTTGCCCCACTCATCGACAGAAGCGAGAGTACCCTCCGCCTCCACCATTGCCTTGAACTTTTCCACAAGTGCTGCGGTACCCTCCTCGCCCAGAGTGGGGTCGATGATGTAGAGCACCTCATACTTACCGGTGATCTTAGCCATGTTGATTGCACCTCCTTTTGGACTTTTGGCCCCCGGACGCGCCGGGAGCAAGGATATGTCCGCATTCGCAGACCAGTCTAGTTTACAGGAAAACGGCAGAAATGTCAAGGATTATTTGAAGAAAACAGGGAATTCTCCGCAAATTTCTGCCCGTGCCTTCCGCTTCCTCAAATGTCCAGATCGTAAATCTTGGTGATCTCCGTCGGCCCTTCCAGCAGCAGGGACGTGACGTTCCCGTTTTCTCCGTCAATGGTGATTTTCAGCGTGCCGCCCATGTTGTGGGCGGTGAGGACGCCGCCGGGGAGCAGTCCCTTATTCCACAGCACCGAGGCAACGGAGCCGCAGCCGGTGCCGCAGGCGCGGGTGTAGCCCTCCACGCCCCGCTCGAAGGTCAGAATGCGGATTTCCCCATCCCCCAGCAACTGATAAAAGTTCACGTTTGCCCCCTTGGGGAACGCGGGGTCAAAGCGCAACGCCCGGAACGTTTCCGGCAGCTTGTCCGCATCCGCCCACAGGTCGCCCTTGTACTCCGCCACCGCGTGGGGAACGCCGGGATGTCCCAGCTCCAGATAGGCCACGTCGCCCTTGCGGTGCAGATCCAGCACGTAGGGGTTGTTCAGCTTCACCCGGTACAGATTCTCGTCCAGCCGCCAGCCGGGGACAAGCCCCGCGTCGGTCTCCACGGTCATAACGTCTCCCGCCAGACCGATATCATGGCCGAACCGGCAGATGCACCGGGCGCCGTTGCCGCACATCTCTCCCCGGGTGCCGTCGGAATTGTAAAAATGCAGCCGGAAATCCGCCTTATCGGAGATGTCCGTGGCCATGAACCCGTCTGCCCCCGTGATCGCGCAGCATTTCCGCGCCAGCGCCGGATAGTCCAGCGTCAGCCCACGGGCATCGATGACCATAAAGTCGTTGCCAGCGCCGTTCATATAGTAAACCTTCATAAAATCCACCTCAAAATTTTGTCTAAAGCGCCGTTTTACACCCCGAACCGGGTGAAATACGTGTACAGCGGCGTGAGCTTGGCGAAGAAGTCTGCCACTTCGTTTTCCAGTTCCGCGCCGAACATTTCGTCCCCCACGTCCTTGTGGCGGATGCACTCAATGCCGCCCTTCCAGGCAAAGTAGGGCGCAAGCGCGGGATTGTCCGTTTCCTTGGGGCGCTTGTACAGCTGCGCCGTGACGGGTTGTCCCACCGCCGCCTCTGTCCGGGAAATCAGTCGGAGAAATTCGTCGGGATAGGCGGAAATATACTTCCGGAATTCCTCCATCGCCGCCGTGCGGGGGTGCCAGAGGGTAAAGCCGTAGCTCACGCCCTCCGGGTTGATCTCAAAGAACAGGCAGGGATTTTCTGCCCACCACTCCACGTCCTGCCGGATGCAGAGCCACAGACTTTCCTTGTAGGGGTCGGGATGGTGCAGTCGGGCGTCCCGGTAGATGCGACTGACCTTCAGGATCGTCCCCGGAATTTCCATAAAGGGCGCGAACAGGTCTTTTCCCAGCGCCTTCATCGGCTCGTACAGGGTACTGACGTATTGTTTTTTATGCTCCAGGAACCAGTCCCGGTTGTTGTTCATGCGGATGCCCCAGAGAAAATCGATGGTCTCCGGGGTGAAGCCGGTAAACATGAAATCACCTCGTGTGTCAGTTTTTTCAGATAGACCCTGGTCTCAGCAGTGCCGTTCCAGAGGATCTTCCCGCTTCTGGCGGGTCTTGTAGATCACCTGACCCAGTTGCTTTCCGTCCACCGGCCGATCGGGAATTTCAAAGGTATAGCGTTCGGTGGCGTTGATGAGGGTCGTGCCGTTGTAGTCCCGCACCCGTTCCCGTGCGCCGTAGCGTATGTGGACATGCCCGTGGACAAGGTACTGGGGGTGGTATGTATCCAGCAGCTCTACCAGAGATTCAAAGCCCCAGTGCGCCGGGTCGTCCCCGTCGCCGAGGCCATAGGGCGGCGCGTGGGTCACCACGATGTCCACGCCCCCCATGCGCTTGAGCTTCCACTTAAGCTTCCGGATGCGGCGGCGCATCTGCCCGTCGGTGTACTGGTGGGGGCCGGGGTGGTACCTGCGGCACCCCCCCAGACCCAGAATGCGCACCCCGTTATAGGTCACGATGTGGTCGTCGATGCAGTCGCAGCCCTCCGGGGGAACCTGATTGTAGTTGGTATCGTGGTTCCCGTGGACGTACAGCAGCGGACACCGGGCCATGGTGACAAGAAAGCTCAGATACCTTGCGCTCAGGTCGCCGCAGGAGAGGATCAGGTCATACTCCTTCAGCCGTCCGGGAACGTAATTGTCCCAGAGTGCGGCGCATTCCTCATCGGATACGGTCAAAATCTTCACGGGGCTTCCCCTCCTTCTCTGCGGGAATTTTATCTCGGTAAATGCCCAGCTCCCGCACCATCTGCTGGGAGACCGGCAGGATCTGGTCAAAGGTGGGGATGCTGCCCACAATGTTGTCGCACAGCCAATCCATGTGCAGCAGCTCCTCCGGGGCAAACCCCCGGGTACCGTCGGACTTCACCGTACCGTCCTGGGCGGTGATGCGCCGCCGGAAGGGGTCGAGAACGCCGTCCTCCAAGCCCTTTTTCAGAATCTCCGCAAACTGATGCACGCCCTCCGGCAGCTTTTCGGACAGCCGGACGCCGATGACGCCGCTGTCCATGCCCAGCCAGTAGTTCAGGGCGGTGGATTCTCCCTTGTCCCGCTTCCAGCCTCCGGCGAAGATGCTGCGGATGACGAATTCGTAGAACTTGCCCCAGACCCAGACGGGCGTTCCCAGAGGGATCAGGTCGCCCCGGTCGTTCATCAGGTAGGTGCCGTAGTTGCAGAAGTCCAGATACATTTTCGCCTGGGTGGGCGCGTCCCGGTTGGATACCACCCGGATGCCGTCCGCCAGCAGGTCGGCCTGAGGCGTTCCCTTGACACAGGACCACCGCAGCTCGATCTGCGCCCGTGGGTTGGTCATCTGCGCCCCCAGCGCAAAGGCATTGATGGATGCGGGAACGCCGAAGATCGGGTAGGACGCGATATAGCCGATGCGGTTGTTCTGGGCCATGGCGCCCGCAATGGCGCCGGTGATGAACTTCGCCTCGTAGATACGCCCGTAATAGGTGCGGATGCTGGAATACGCCTGATCGACGGAGCAGTTAAGGAAGCGCACCTTGGGATACTTCACCGCGGCCTTCAGCGTGGCGCGGCTTAAGGGGGGCGCGGTGATGAACACCACCTGCGCGCCGTCGGCTACCGCCTGCTCGATGATCGGCTCGGCCAGCTCCGGGTTGGCAGCGTCGAAGTAGCTGCGCAGGGTGACCCGGTCGCCGAACACCTTCTGCAAATGCTCCTTGCCCTCCTCGTGACCCAGCACCCATGTGCTGCTCCCGGGATTCATCTGGTGGACGAAGGCCACGTTCAGATGATCGGGGCTTGCGGAAATGAACCGCTCCAAGAGGGACGCCTTGGAGGTATCCTCCGCCTTGGTCTGCACCTTGACGGCCTCCTGCTTCTTTGTGTTGGCGACCATGTCCTCCCGCAGGGCGGCGACGCTCTTTTTCAGCTCTGCGGTGGACAGCTGCCCCAAGTCGTGAAACGGGTACAGATCCAGCCACAGCAGCAGCGCTTCCTCGGGAAGGACTTCCTCCGGCGGCACCTGCAAAGCGCTGAAAGCGTCCCGGAAATAGTGGAAATAGGCGTTGAAGGTGCGCCGTTCCGATTCTTCCCAGATATCGTCACTTTTCTTGCCCAGATGGGACAGCAGGCGGGCATAGTCCCCGGGGTGGCGGAACTGGATGCAGTACAGGTGGGAAGCCTTGTAAAAATCCATGAATTCGTAGTAAGCCTGAATTCGCGGCTCATCGGTCAGGGGCGGCACGATGCGCTTGACGGTGCCGGGAATTCGGGGCGAGCCGAAATGCCGCAGGACACTGACTCGCTTGTTGCCCTCCTGAACGTAGAAATTGCCTAAGTATTCATAGCACAGGATGGGGTCGGTGATGCCCGTTTCCCCCAGATGGGCAGCGCAGAGGTTGACCCACTTGACAGCAAATTCGGATTTGCTGTCCAGCAGGGGGCGGAAGGAGGCGGTGAAGGCCGTAATGCGCCCGGCGGATTTGGTGCCGATGATCCGTTCCGAGGGGATCTCTACCAGCCCCACGTCCACCACGGAATCCGTATTATTTTCCGGCAGAATATCATCCAGCACGGCGGGGTAGGGCGACCGCCCCTCCATCACAAGCTCCCGGTATTCCTTCTGGCCCTGTTTCAGCGCCAGGTTGTATTCATCTAAAGCGGTTTGAATCGACATGGCAGCCTCCCAAGCAAAGTAGTTTTAACTGACGCTATGATACCACATTTTGGCCAGTTTGCAATCATTATGTGCACCGCCATATTTGCATTTCTTACGCAAAAACCCGCAAATCAGCCCCGCCGCAAGGAAATCTTAAGGCGCTTCGGTCCTCTCCGACTTGTTTTTTTAAGAAAAAACGAGTACAATGGGGAAAAACTAGCTTATGAAAGAGGTGGTTGGATGCCATCCAAAGACAATTCCGTTGCGAGCTGCGCCCAGCAGATCCTTACGCAGGTGAAAACCGTGGTCGTGGGAAAGGACCCCGTGCTGCTGTGGGTGCTGGCGGCAATTCTTGCCCGGGGACATATCCTGCTGGAGGACATTCCCGGCGTGGGGAAGACCACCATGGCGCTGGCCTTTTCCCGTGTGCTGAGCCTGAGCTGCAGCCGCGTGCAGTTTACCCCGGACGTTCTGCCCTCCGACGTGACGGGCTATTCCGTGCCCGACTCCGCCGGGGGAATGCGCTATCAGCCCGGTGCGGTGCTGTGCAATCTGTTCCTCGCCGACGAGCTGAACCGCGCCACTTCCCGCACCCAGTCTGCCCTTCTGGAGGCCATGGAGGAAGGACAGGTCACGGTGGACGGGGTGAGCCACCCCCTGCCAAAGCCCTTTACGGTCATCGCCACCCAGAACCCTACCGGCGCGGCGGGCACCCAGCTGCTCCCCGACAGCCAGATGGACAGGTTTATGGTGCGGCTGTCCATGGGCTACCCCAGCCCTAAGGATGAAGCCGCCATGGTGCTGAACCGGCAGGGCGGCAACCCCCTGCACGACCTGATTCCCCTGATGACCCGGGAGGACTTGACCGCCATACAGGACACGGTGGAGGAAACCTACCTCAGCGACAGCGTGGTCAATTATATTGTATCCCTCATCGGCGCCACCCGGAGCAGCCCCGACATCCTTCGGGGCGCAAGCCCCCGTGCGACGCTGGCTGTCACCGCCATGGCGAAATCCGTCGCCCGGCTTCGGGGACGGGATTACGTGACCCCGGCGGACGTGAAGGAGGTCTTCGCCCACACCATCGCCCACCGCCTGATTTTATCCCCCAAAGCGGAAGCACAGGGAAAGCAGCCGCAGGCGGTATTGCAGGACATCCTTGCCGCCGTCCCCGCCCCCCGGCTTCGCTGACATGACCGGGCGCAGATTGTGGTATCTGGCGGCGCTGTTCGGCTGCTGGGTATTTTATATTGCCTACGGCGAGTGGTTTTCATGGTTGGCACTGATGATCGTAGGGGGACTTCCGTGGCTGTCGCTCCTTATCAGCATCCCCGCCATGCTTTCCTTCCGCCTGTCCCCGGACGGGGCGGACGCCGTCCCAATGGGTACGGAGGCGGAAACATGGCTGCTGGGCAGCAGCGCGTTCCCGCTCCCGCCATTCAAGGGGAAGATACGCCTGCGCAGCTGCATCACCGGCCAAGTCCGGCGCTATCATCCGGGAACCGGCCTGCCTACGCAGCACTGCGGCGGCATCGTCGTCACGGTGGCGCGGGCGCGGGTCTGCGATTATCTGGGGCTGTTTGCCTTCCCGGTGGGGAAGGTGACGCCCAAAACCATTCTCGTCCGCCCGAAGCCCCTGCCCATCCCCGCCATCCCAGACCTTGACCGGTATATTGCCCGGGCGTGGAAACCCAAATCCGGCGGCTTTGCGGAGAACCATGAGCTTCGGCTCTACCGTCCCGGCGACAGCCTGAATCAGGTGCATTGGAAGCTCACTGCCAAGACCGGAAAATGGATGATCCGTCAGCCCATGGAACCCCAGCGGGGGCTGGTGATGCTGACCATGACTCTCCGGGGCACCCCGGAGGAACTGGACCGGAAATTCGGCCGATTGTTGTGGCTGGGGAAATATCTTGTGGAAAAGGACGTGCGTTTTGAGATCCGCACCCTGACCGCCGATGGTGTGCAGTCATCGTGGGTGCAGACGGAGCAGGAGCTGAATAAAGCCACCGATACGCTGCTGTGTGCCGGGGAAGCAAAAGAAGGCTCCATCCGGGACTTTGGCTTCGCCGCCTCATGGCAGTACCACATCGGAGGTGAGCCGGATGAAGCGTAAGATCTGGGTCACCGCCGGAATCGCGGCGGCGCTGGCCTTCCTGATCGCCTTCGGCGCGGTGGGATGCGTGGTCAGCGGGTTTGACCTGCCTCTGGACAGCTATGCCAAAGTGGTGCTGATCTGTGGGGCGGCGTCGGTTTTCTGTGCTGCGGCCTTCAGCCTGAAATGGGGCGGCGCGGCGATGCTGTGCGCGCTGGCGCTGGGCGCGGGCTATGTCTGGAAGCAGGACGAGGCAGCAGAGCAGCTGTTCGGGCTGCTGTACCGCATGACCTCCGTTTACAGCAACGCCTACGGCTGGGACCCCGTTCAGCTGGCCGACGGCGCAGCGGCTGTGGATATTCCCATGGCCGTGCTGGGCATTCTGCTGAGCGCCGCCGTGACATGGTCGGTGTGCCGGAAGCTGGGGGCAGTCCTCCCGGTGGCGGCGTCACTGATCCCCCTTTCCGCCTGCATGGTGGTGACGGATACCGTCCCGGATGTGCAGTATTTATTCTGCCTGCTGTTTGGCCTTATCATTCTGATCCTCACCGGCCGCGTCCGCAGACAGAGCGCCCCTCAGGGCAATCGCCTGACCGCCATGGCGGCGATCCCGGCGGCACTGGCACTGGCGGCGTTGTTTCTGACATTCCCACAGGAGAGTTATGTAAATCGCTCGGAAGCGACCCGGGATGCCATTCTGTCGTGGTTCCAGAGCATCCCCGAAAAGGTGGCGGAAAACGTCCGGCAGGAAGTGACCGTTTCCGTCCCCGCTCAGGAGCCGGATCATGTGCGCCTTGCGTCTCTGGGACGCAGAACTGAATCGCCCATAACGGTGATGGAGGTTACGGCGGAGATCGGCGGTACCCTTTACCTCCGTGGGCAGGACTATGACGGCTACGACGGCATGACATGGACGGTCTCCCAGCACCGGACGGAGGACTTTTCCCTCACCGGGGAGGACTACGGCGAAGTGTCTATCCGCACCGTAGGCGAGCGGGCGCTATTATACCTGCCTTATTATCCCGCCCGGAGCATGGCGCTCATCGGCGGAAACATGAGCAATACCTGGGCGTACACCGAATACGTCATCCCCCGCGCCGGTCTGCCGGACGACTGGCGGGCACGGGCGATTTCGGGGTCTGCGACCCCGCCTGACCTCAATTCCCCATATCTTGCTCTCCCCGACGCGACCCGCGCCCGGGCGGAAGTCCTTCTTGCGGACATTCTGGGCGGCGCTTCCTCCACCGTGGAGAAGGCAGAGAAAATCGGAGATTATGTCCGTGCTTCTGCCCGGTACGACCTGAACCCCTCACGAATCGGCGAGGGGGAGACGGATTTTGCCCTGTGGTTTCTGGAAGACGCTGAAGCCGGCTACTGCGTCCACTTCGCCACGGCGGCGGCGGTGCTGCTTCGGGCGGCGGGGATCGAAGCCCGCTATGTCAGCGGCTATCTGGTGAAAACCGCCCCCGGCACGCCCGCCGACATCACCGAGAAAAACGCCCACGCATGGGCGGAATATTACGAGCCGACGCTGGGCGTCTGGCTGGTATTGGAGGCCACTCCATCGGATATGGCCGCGGCGCAGCAGCCCACCCCGGAGACCGTGCCGGGAGCCACGCAGGAGGCTGCCCAGCCGACCTCCCCGGAGCCGACGACCCCGCCGCCTGCAACTTCGCCCTCCCACCCGCAGCCCCCCACCGAATCCGCGCCGCCTCAGCCGGATGCGCCAAAGCAGCACAACGTCGGAAGGATTCTGGCCGTACTGCTTGCGCTTGGAATGCTGGTTCTGGTGGTCACAGTCCAGCGGAGTATCCGCATCCGCTTGCGCCGCGGCAGACAGCAAACCGCCCGCCCCAACGCCAGGGGACTTGCCATGTGGCAGGAGACGGAGCTTCTGTCCAGACTTCTGCGCCAGCCGTCCCCGGAAGCGCTGGAAACGCTGGCACAGAAAGCCAAATTCAGCCAGCACACGCTGACAGCGGAGGAACTGGAACAGTTCACGGCATATCTGACCGACGCCCGGCATCAGCTGGAACAAAAACCATTGTATCTGCGGCTGGTTTATATGTATCTTTATGCAGTGATTTAAGGAGAACACCATGGAAGAAAAATTCATTGCCGTCTGGGCGGCGAACCGGGAAAAGGCGGAAAGCCTCGGCGTTCGAATGCGCCCCATCCCCGCCGGGGAAGCCATGAAAACGGCGCACCGCGCCTTGTCCGGCAGCCGTCTCAGCGACGGATTCAACGCCCTTCGGGAAAAGCACCGTCTTGACCTGTCGCTGGAAGCTTTGGCCGTGGACAAGCGTTTCACAACACTGTTCAGCGACGAGGAAGCCAACGAAGCCCTGACCCGCCTGCTGGAAGCGGGCTACTACGGCGGATAACGACGAAAAAGAGGAAGCGTATTTGCTTCCTCTTTTTGCTGTCTAATTCGTAAAATCTTACTTTTCCAACGCCATGACCTTGTCAATCCGACGCTGATGGCGCTCTTCCCCAGAGAATTCCGTGCCGACCCAGACGTCCACAATCTCCAGCGCCAGATTTTCGCCCACAACTCCCGCACCCAGCGCCATCATATTGGTGTCGTTGTGCAGGCGGGTCATTTTTGCCGACCATGGGTCGGACAGCAGGGCGCAGCGGATGCCGTCGATCTTATTGGCGGTGATGGACATGCCGATGCCGGTGGTACACAGCACAATGCCCCGCTGGCATTCCCCGCTGGCAACCGCCCGGGCGGCCGCAGCGGCAAAGTCGGGGTAATCGCAGCTTTCCGTGGAATAGGTGCCGAAGTCCCTGACCTCATGCCCCTGCTTTTCCAGATGCTCGATGACTTTATTTTTCAGCGCAAACGCGCCGTGGTCACAGCCAATGGCAATTCTCATACTACGATCTCCTTTGTATTACAGTAGTTAAATCACATACCCGCCGCTGACGCCCAGCACCTGTCCGGTGACAAATTCCGCGTCTGCCAGATACGCGATGGCTTTTGCCACATCCATGGGCATACCGTTGCGCCCCAAGGGCGTTTCCTCCGCCATTCCCGCGAGGATATCCGGGGCGACGTTCGCGCACATGTCCGTCAGAACGACTCCCGGCGCTACGCAGTTGACCCGGATGCCGCTGGGGCCAAGCTCCTTTGCCAGAGCCTTGGTCAGAGCGATCACCGCGCCTTTTGTAGCGGAATACGCCGCCTCGCAGGACGCGCCCACCTGCCCCCACATACTGGCCACTGTCACGATGCTGCCACGATGGGTCTTGAGGAAAGACGGCATGGCGGCGTTGATGCAGTGGTAAATTCCCCCCACGTTAACGGCGAACAGCCGGTTCCATTCATCCTCCGCCATCTGGGACAAAAGTCCAAAGTACATCGTCCCGGCGTTGCAGACAAGAATGTCCACGTCCCCGATTTGAGAAAACGCCCGGTTCACGGCTTCCCCGTCCGCCACGTCGCAGCAAATGGCGGCGGCTCCTGTTTTGTCCGCCACAGCTTTCGCGGCGGTATGGTTTTTCTCGTACAAAAACGTCACCCGGTCGCCCCGTGCGGCGAACAGCTCGACCGTAGCCGCGCCGATTCCCCGGGAACCGCCGGTGATCACAACATTCCCCATGGAATTTCCCCGCTTTCCGCAGTCTCAAAAAAACAGGCTGCCGGGGCAGCCTTACCGTATCTAAAAAGCCTCGCAGAGAAAAGCCGCCTGCAGGCGGCAAGCCCCTTGCCCCCAAAGGCCACAGCCTTCGGGGACAAGATAGCCTGATTTATCGTCTTCTGCTCTTGGTGCGGTGATCCGCACGCATGGAGGAGAGCTTGTTGTCGGACTCGGACATGAACGCCTTCAGCTTTTCCTCAAACAGCTGGTCAGCCGTCTTGGGGGCGGCGGGCTGCATGGGGGCGCGCTGGGGGCGGTTCTGCGCCGGGGCGGAATTTTCCCGCCGGTAGCCGCCGTCCTGACGGGGCGCGCCGCGGTAGTTCCCGTTCCGATTTCCGCCGTTCTCACGCTGGGGCTTGGGTTCCAGACGCTTGATGGACAGGTTGACCTTGCCGTTTTCCAGACCAATGACCATGACCTTCACGTCCTGGCCCTCGGTCAGGTGCTGCCGGATATCGCTGACGTAGGCATTGGCGACCTCGGAAATATGTACCATGCCTGTCTTTCCCTCCGGCAGGGAGATGAATGCGCCGAAATTGGTGATAGACTTGACTTTACCCTCTAAAATGGCTCCAACGGTTAACTCCATAGTATGCTGTGATTCCTCCATCTATTTTCAGTTAATGATGCACAAGGTTAAGACTGCGGCTGTAGATCCAGAATAAGGGTATTGGGGTCAGCCAGCCCCAGCTCGCTTCTTGCGATATCCTCTACGCTCTTCACCGAGCCCAGCTCGCCAATTTTTTCCTCCAGCTCGCTGTTCTGATGTTCCAGAGCGGCGGCCTCGTCCCGCAGCTCTCCGGTCCGCGCCTGAATGCCGGTGTGTACCCACCTCAGAGCTGCCAGCGCCGCCATAGAGAATACGATAAGCACTGCCACGATGATCTTCAGTGCCAGCGAGCCTGACCGGAAAATCACTTTCCCCCTGCGTTTCTGTTCCAATGGGTTCACCTCTTCGTTTTCGCCGTTTTTCCCGACGATGATTCCACTTTATTGTAACCCATTTTTTCGCAGATGCAAATAAAATTTTTGCAAATTCGGAAAATTTTTTTGCGGGCAGCAGCGCGAAGCCCAGGATTGCCCTGACGAATTTCCAGAATCCGGAAAAAATGGGTGCGATCAGGCTGCTGAACGCCAGATCCCAGACGATCCCCCCCGCCAGCAGCCCGGCGGAATACCCCAGCCGAAGGTCGCCCCTGCACACACGAAAGCTCATAATCAGCCAGACCCAGACGCAGCCCGTCAGAAACAGCGTGTCCGCGGCAAGAGTATACCGTGGACGCAGGGGACGTAAGAATTCGTAATACACCCCCAGCGCTGCCCCCAGCAGGCAGCAGCACACGAATCGGTGTGCTGCCAGCGCGGGGGCGGTCATCCGAACAGACGGCGCTTCCAGCCGGCTGCCTGCCTCGGTTCCTCGTAGGCCAGCGCGGAAACACTGCCGTCCACCTCCACCTGCCCGCCCTCCAGTGACAGGGTTTTCAGCTGCAATTCCTTTCCTTGCACGATCAGCGTCCCCAGAGAGGTCTGCAGCACCACCGTCGTATCGTCAAAGCTGACCACCTCTGTCACCCCGGTCATGGTCAGCTGCCGCCGCTCATTCAGACAGAGCTTGTGGGGCATATGCTCATCCGCCATAGCCATCCCTCCTTGCCTTGCCATACGCTATGCCTTAGGCGGCGGGAATATGCCGCATTTTTTATTTTGCTATGCTTTTGCACAGCAAAAAGCAGCCAGAACGTTTCCCGCGTTCTGGCTGATATCATCGCTAGTTCTCCATCTGTTTTCCCAAAAAACCGGCAGCGGTCTTGACCAGCCCCTGATCCGCTTCCTGCAGGGGACTGTCGTTTTCCCCCAGAAGCAGCAGCACGCAGCCCATAAGGTCGCCCTGAGACAAAATCGGCGCGGCGGCGCCAAGGTGGTATTTCTCCTCCCCGTCGGCCGCCAGAATGGGGGCGTCCCCGTTTTTGTAGAGGTAATTTTTCCGCTGTTCCATGAGCTTTTCCAATTCCGGCGAATTGGGTTTGTCCATCAGCTCCCGCTTGGGGATACCGTAAAGGGCGATAATGCTGTCCCGGTCGGTCACCGCGGCGATATGCCCGGTAGCGGACCCGATGGACTCACACATCTGGGCAGCGAACTCCTGCAAGTCGCCCATAGGGGAATACTTACGGAAGATCACGCCCCCGTCCTTCTCCGTATAAATCTCCAACGGGTCACCGTCACTGATAACATTGACACGGAAAACCTTGTCCTCGTGGTTTTTGGAGGACTGGATCAGTGCATTTTCGCTATTTTCCGTGCCGGAATTAAAATTTACGGCGATGTCTCCCTGGTTGACGTGGAGCAGGGTGTCCACATCGCTGTGGAGCCGGATCTCCAGCCGATCCTCGAATACGTCGATGCGCTCTATCAGCAGTTCTAAATCGTTTCGTTCCAGTGTTTCCTTGGAAAGAATGTCCCCGAATACCTCCATGGCGGTCTTGGCGGCACGCCCCGCCTGAATGATGGTGTTCCGCTTGTCCGAGAGCATGCCGATCTGGTGATCCAGCCCCTCGATTTTCTTTTGCAGGTCGGCTTCCAGCTCGTCATAGGTCTCCGCCAGAAGCTCCTCCTGATCCGAGTGCTTTACCATATCCCGGATGCGCTGCCGCTTGGTGGCTTTCAGTTCCTCCCGCAGCTCCTCCAGGACTTGCGCCAGATGGTCGGCGGACTGCTCCGTTTCCACCACATCGGAATCCTGCCGTGCCAGTTCGGCGTTCAGTTCTTCCAGCATGGCATGGGAATGCTCCATGACCCGCCGCACATAGATTTTCAGCAGCTCGTCCAGCTTGTCCACCCGGATGTGGTGGGAGCTGCACCCGGAACGGCCCCGGCGGTGGTAGGTGCCGCAGGTGTAGGCGGCGCTCAAATCCCTGCGGCTCATGGCGAACATGGGGCTGCCGCAGTCGCCGCAGAACAGGAAGCCGGAGTACACATTGTCGTACTTCTTCACCCCCCGGTAATTGGCGGTGGAACGCTTCTCCCGGAGGGCCCGGGTGGTGGCAAAGGTGCGGTAGTCGATAATGGGCTGGTGGTGGTTCTCAATGACGATGTGCTCCTCCTCGTCCCGTTTCACATCCTTTCCGTTGATCTTGGCACGGGTGTACTTGGCCTGGCGGAAAGTGCCGATATAAAAATCGTTGTCTAAAATCCCCTGCACCGTGACGATGGCCCAGGCGGCCTTGGTTTTCCGGCTGGTGGGTTCCCCAGCCGCCTCCTTGCGCATCTGCTCCGACATCCGGGGAGTTGGAATGCCCTGCTCCGTCAGGTAGTTGGCGATTTTCTTGTAGCCCCAGCCCTGGTTGTTGTACAGGTCAAAAATCTGCCGCACGATCTCCGCTTCCGTAGGGACGATCTCAAATTCTTTCTGCCTGTTGATGATATAGCCGTAGGGGGCGGCGCACAGCCATTTCCCATCGGCCTGCCGCCGCCGGATGACGTTTTTCACCTTCTTGCTGGTGTCGGTGACAGGCATTTCGTTGATGAGAAACTGAAACTGGATTTTCAGCCAGTCGTCATCGTTGGGAAAGTCGATGTTGTCTCCCACGGAAATGATGCGAACGCCTGCATCCCGCAGATCCTCCAATTCCACCAGCCCCCGGGAATTTCGCCGGGAGAATCGGGAAAAATCCTTCACCACCAGAATGTCATACTGATGCCGGATCAGCCCCTTTCGCATGGCCTGGTAGCCCTCCCGCTGCTCAAAGGTATAGCCGGAACGGTCCCGATCCTCATAAAAGGTCAGGCTGCTTCCCGGAAATCGGCGGTTCACAAAGTCCCGGATGATGGCTTTTTGGTTTTCAATGGACACATTGTCCCGGTCCAGCTCCTCGTCCACGGAGATGCGGCAGTAGCCGGCAATGTCAAAGGTTTCGGTCATAACAAGCCTCCCTACATTTGATAACGTCTATCTTGTTTTGCATATTTACAGATAATATTGTACATTGATAATGATAAAAAAGCAAGAACAAATTTTGTATAACACAAATAATCATTGCCGTTTCCACATAATTATGGTAAAATAGAAGTAGAATACATGGTAGGGAGGGACAGATATGCAATATACCATCGATGAAATCAGGGAAATTGTCGCAGCCTTGGCCGCCCGGTATGGAGCTGACCGTATTTATCTGTTCGGCTCCTATGCCCGGGGTGACGCCAACAAGGACAGTGATATAGACTTGCGCATCGACAAGGGCGCCATTCGTGGCTTGCAGATGGGCGGACTTGCCGCTGATCTGGAAGACGCATTGGGAATCCCTGTGGATTTGGTTCCCACCGGAAGCCTGGACAGCAAATTTCTGAATTCTATTTCTGATGATGAGGTGCTGCTGTATGAAGCCTCTTGACCGGAATATCAGCATTTTGGAGCATATCGTAGGCTATTGCGACCAGATAGAGGAGACAATTCGCCGCTTCGGAAATGACTATGGTGTATTTTCCACGGACGCGATCTACCGGAACGCAGCAGCATTGTGTGTCCTTCAAATCGGAGAATTGGCCGGAAAGCTGACGGATGAATTCCGTGCAGAACATCCAGGCGCGCCTTGGCGGCAAATTCGCGGTATGCGGAATATTGTGGCACACAGCTATGGCACCGTTGATCCGGAGATCACCTGGGAAATTCTGACGGAGGATATTCCAAAGCTGAAAGCATATTGCTGCCGTATTATCAATGCCAAATGTGATGAACTGTAAAATGCAGCCCCTGCAGATGTTGTGACGACATCTGCAGGGGCTTTTACATTCCAATTTCCACGGAGGAAATTGCAGCAAATTACAGTTCCATCTGTGTGATTTTCTGCTTTTTCTCCCGCTGCACCGCCAGTTCCGCACTGCGCCGTTTGTTATACGCCAGCAGGGCCATGGTGTTCTCCTTCAAATCCTCCTGCCCGGAGTGAAATACCGCCACCATATATTTCTGCTGCTTCCACTGGGCATACATGGGCTTCAACTGATTTTGCAGAGCCTCATCCCCACTCTCCTTTCGGCTCAGCCACACCTGTACCAGTTTCTTTGCATCATCCTGAATAATTTCCATGTTACTGCCCCCTTTTCTCCAAATGATTTCCAGAGTTTCCTTTTTTTATGCGAATAGGCGTGCTCCTTTTTACAGCAGGGAATCCTGCGCGCTGGTTTGTGAATCCTATTTTCTGTCAATCTTCCCGCCGCTTCTGCCAGACAATCTCATAGCCCAGTACATCAGCAAGTTCCAGCACTTCCCGATAGCGCAGGGTCTGGTCACTCAACTTGGCGGAAAAATTGGAATCGCTGTCACTCCATCCATACTCGGCAGAGCAGGCTTCCACCGCTTCCTTCTGAGTGTAACCCGCAGCAATGATGTGGGATTGAATGTCGCAGCGGACTCGGTTAATTTTTCTTCCCTTTTTCATGTTCGTTTCCTCTTGGATCAAATTCTGTTTTCTATGCGGTGACTCTGCTGTCCAGTAAATTTCCTTTGATTCTGAAAATCCCTCCATTTTCTTATTCGCCATGTCCGGGTCACAGGTTGACCCGGCGAATGCAGCGATTTACGAACCAATTCGTCAGCCGGTGCAGTTCTTTCCCATACTGCGAATCGCATTCACTCTTTGCTTCATCGCTTGTTGGCGCATTTCTCACAGCAAAGAGAAAACATTTTCGCTGTTTTCCAAACCCTTTGTTTTCCCTTTGGCTGATATTGCAGTTCTGCCTGTTAACAAGCTGGTGTAAACGGGCGCAAGAAAACCTCTGTACGGTTGGCATTGACCTTTTCCACCCTCATTTCTTGTTTTGCAATTCTCTGTTTACATCTTCTCTAAAAGGAAAAGAGTAAGGAATCCAAAGTAAATTTAAGGCGTATCCCTTCTTTCGGCATTTGACGGTTTTGAAAATACGTTGACCGGCTTGTTTACCGGCTGTTTACTGGGATAGAGGATACCTGCTTACCAACCTTCCGGCAGTTCCAGCTGCTCCGCTCCTACCCCAGTCTTTCTGTGCCATGTGCGCTGGATACCGTATCCGGGAATCCGTTTTGTTGTACCCGGCTCCCAGCCCTCGATGGTGTGGTTCATAATGTCGTTGATCTCCCGGATCTCCCATTGCTTTGGCTCGTCCATGCGTCCCAGGCCCAATTCAAAAATCTGCCGGGAACATACATCATCACTTCCAAAGGAATCCAGAAAGCACTGGATACGCCCGCTCGTAGTGTCCTCGGGCATGAATGCCTTTTGGCGGTTCCGGGCTTCCTCCTCCAGCTCTCTCGGCAGAGACAGCCGGAAATCCCCGCTGCGGTAAATGGTCATGGCCTCTGCCCACATCTGGTCGATGTAGGCGCGGGACACTGTTTCGTTTTCCAGAATGTGTACCTCCGCCTTATCCGGCTCTGCCATGACCGGCAGGAAACGACGGTTGCCCGCTCTGTCCAACGGCAGGAAATCCAGCGAATTGGAAGTGCCAGCAAATACGCACTGCCTCGGCCGATCCTCCGGGTGGATGTCGTAGGGCACCTTATAGGTTTCCTTCTGGCGGCTGATGAAGCTGCGGATCTCCTCAATACTTTTCGTACTGGCAGTGGCCAGCATCTCCGACATTTCGATGATCCAGTGTCCCTGCATTTTCCTATATACATTGTCATCATCGATCTTTTTCAGATCATCGGAGAACCATTCATCCCGCACAGCCAGCAGGCGGAAGAAGCTGGACTTGCCCGCCCCCTGACTGCCCACCAGACACAGCATCAGCTCAAACTTGATACCGGGATGGAACACCCGGCTGATAGCACCCAGCATGAAGATTTTCAGGCACTCGGTGTTGAACTGGCATTCCTCTGCCCCTAGGAATCTGTGCAAGGCGTGCTGAATGCGAGGCTGCCCGTCCCAGCGGAGCGCTTGGAGATATTCCTGAATGGGATGGAAGCGGTTTTCATTGGCAACAATGCGGATGGCATCCCGCAATGCCTTCTCATGGTTCAGATGGTAGTGCCGCTCAAAATACAGTTTGAGGTAGCTCATGTCCCGTTCCGTGATGGCACTGCCTGTCCGCTCCCAGCCAACATCGCCCACGATGCAGTCCCGCTCGGTCAGCACGTTGAATCGAATGGTTCCCCTCAAATTCTCGTCATGCTCCAGAACAAAAATGCAGTTGTCAATGGTTTGCAGGACATTGTCTTTGCCGTTCTTCTTGAGATTCAGAAATATCTCCTGCTGTGTCATTGCTGTGGATTCGTTCATCGATCTTTATCACCATCTTTCTGTAATGCTCGTAAACGGTTTTCACTTCTTCCGTAGTTCCGAACTCCAATTCAAAAATCAACTGGCGGACGTCGGCCTGCCTTTGAAGTGCTTCGATAAACAACGGGTGCCATTCTGCATCCGACGCCTTTGGGCAATACCTTCGCTTCCAGTCAATCAGTAAATCGTAGTAGCTGTGAAGAATTTCCTTCGCGTAGGAAACCCATGTTTCCATTTCTGTCCGGGCAGCCGGTGGTCCTCGAGGGTAATCGTCCACCGAAATCCCAAAATCTGCGGACAGCTTTTGTGCTGCTTCCCCCGGTGGAATTCCAAAGAGCCGGGACACAAATGTGATAACGTCTCCCTGCGCGCCGCAGCCGAAACAGTGAAAGCACCGGCTGAGCTTCAGGCTGGGCGAGTGCTCATCGTGGAAGGGACATAACGCCATCCCGGAGGCATTCACTTTTAAGCCATAGCGGGGAGCCACCTCCCGGCAGGTCAATCTTTGTTTCAACGCTGGATAGTAACTCATGTTTCCCTCCTTCAGTTGAATTTGTCACAGGATACCCATTTACCAGGTATCCCCGTGTATTCACTTTTCAAGATGCAGGTGAACAAACTCCCAAAGGACGCAAAAAAGGACATGGCAACAGCGTGAAAGCTGTTTGCCATGTCCTCTCGATGGTCCTCGTTCTCACCAGCAAAGCTGGTGGATGCAGGCTCTTATCCGGCTTCTATACTGGAATCGATCCAGCGTGTCCGGCGGTTGAACTTTATGCAAAACGTGTCAACAAAAATATGAAGTTGTTATCGCAAGTTGATTTAGAAAGTTTGTTCGTATATCAGGAGTATAACACATAGAAAACGCAATGTCAACATCTAATTCAAAAATATTTTCGAAAATAAATCTTGCTCGTGCAAAATCAAAAGCGATTGAAAATCGCGCAGCCGCAGACGGACAGTCTGCGATTATCAGGGCTTGGGGCGGAGCCTCAGCAAGCAGAAACCCACTCGTTCCGTGGAAGGGGGACGGGGGGATTTTGCGCATCTGTATTACAGATGCATTGCTTGCTAATATTCGTTTAGCCCCTTACAGCTTGAAAATAGGTTTGTAAAGAGGCCCTTATCTAAGCTGCAATAGTGACCATAAACCTCGCTGCGACAAAAGTCGCAAGCAATGCCTTCGTATATACAAAGGCACAAAACCAGGCATTTCCACTCTATCGGGAATGCTTGGTTTCCGCTTGTTGAGGCCCCGCCCCAATCCCCGGTGAACATAATGTTCTGAGTAACGCTGCCCTTCGGGCATCGGCTGCGCAATTATAAATTGCTGTCGTTGAATCAGTCCGCCATTTGTAAACCAGAAATTATCTCAGGAATGTTTACTATCATCATAATTCCGTGGTGGATAGTACGTTGGTAGTAAACACAACTATGTTGACTTCTCTTCCGATTATGGTTATGCTTAGCTTATATAACTTTGTCCGCTTGTATATTCAAAATATCAAAAAGTCGAAACGGAGACGCGCTCATGGATATCCAGCACTGCAAAAAAATATTCGACCACTACAGCGGCATGATGCGCACTAAGGAATTGAAACAGGAGAAAATATACTACAAGAATATCGAGCAGCTTATTGAGGCAGGGTGCGTGGAGAAAGTACGGTACGGCTATTACCAATGGGTCAACCCCGATGATTTCAGCGAGATTGGCACGGTGAGCCGCCTGTTCCCGGATGCGATTCTCTGCATGGATACAGCTCTGCGTTACTATGGATACAGTGACCGCACGCCGGGGGAATGGCATCTTGCTGTCAGCAAGGATTCAGGAAAATCACGGTTCCGGATCGATTACCCCTTTGTGAAGCCCTATTACATGGAACCTGCGGTTCTGGAACTGGGGCTGACAAAAGGAAATATGGACGGACACGAGATGCGGATTTATGATAAAGATCGTGTCATTTGTGATTGCCTGCGGTATCGGAATAAAATGGACAAAGAAATTTTCAACAAAGCGATCCAAAACTATATTGCAGACCCGGAAAAGCGTATTCCCAAACTCATGGAGTATGCCGAGCCTCTGCGGGTAAAGAAGATTGTGAAAGACTTGATAGGAGTGTGGCTGTAATGGCGGATGTTGCGGCGTCTGTTCTGGCAAAATTGAAAAACAAGGCCAAGGCTTCCGGCTTCAGCACCCAAATCACAGGCGATATCAAAATAGTGCTGATACTTTTGCCAGATATTTTATTGACATCATACTGTATATTTGATTATACTGAACTTGGAACATATAGGAGTATTTCCCATGAAAAAGGAGGGCAAATGTGCAGGGAATCGATTGGAAATTGTATCAAGAGGATCCATTTTATCGCGATCTTGTAGACCGCATGTTAGAAAACGAACAAGAGGCCGCTCGCCTGCGGCAGCAGTTACGTGCGGAGCAGGCCCAGTTAGATGCAGAGGCAACCTATAGACGGCAAAGAATGCTGGGATACGCGAATCAGCTCCCTTATCGGGAGACGACTCCGGTTCGTCCAATGCAGTGGAGCGCCTCTTATCCGGCGTATCAGGACAACTTTGTCAATTACTGGTCTGCTTCCACACAATCCGCTGTGCAATCTGGTGCCCCTATGCCGAACCAGGAAGAACTCCGTCATGTGTTCCATTCTGCGGTAGATTGCACTGCGCAGTTAACCAAAGAAAACGCACCTGTTCCATCGATCATATTCGATGGATTGGGACTGCTTACTGCAGCAAATCTGTTTGAAGCGGCAAAATCAGCGCTTTCTATCATTGACACCGCGAAAAAGCTCATGTTGTGAATATGCCGCAAACCCTTTACCAACACATAGGAAGCCTGCATCATTGATCGGTGCAGGCTTCCTTTGCTGAACAGGAAAGGAAGCACCGTACTGCATCTAAGTTCGGCAATTACAGCTAAAGTATTTTCAATTCATTCATTATTAAAACTATGATAAAGATGAGGTTGACAAGAAATACATTTGTGTGTATGCTATAATTGTATCATTGATTGAAATATGATAAAATTGAAAGTCAAGTGAGGAAATTGAATGAGAGATTTCAGCTTCAAAGCAGAATATAAAAAGCTCCTGACGCCAGAGGTTGTGGCCTACCTGACGCAAATTCACGAATACAAAGGGCAGCAAAACCTTTTTATCGAGACAAAGGCGGATGAATTGTCTGATCTCTTGGAGGTTGCAAAGATACAGAGCACTGAAGCCTCCAACTGCATCGAGGGCATTGTTACAACAAACGAACGTCTGAAAAAAATCGTTCGTGAGAAGACCATCCCCCGGAACCGCAGCGAAAAAGAGATCGCCGGATACCGCGATGTACTTGCAACAATTCATGAAAGTCATGACTTTATCCCGCCAAAGCCGTCTATCATTTTGCAGCTTCATCGGGATCTGTACAAGTACAGCGGTAAGTCCATCGGCGGCAGCTTCAAAAACTCGGACAATGTGATTGCCGAGGAATTGCCGGACGGCCAGCAAATCGTTCGGTTTGAGCCTGTACCAGCATGGGAAACACCGGAGACCATTGCTGCATTGTGCAATGCTTTTGAAGCGGCAATGCAGGATGCAGAGCTTGACCCGCTGCTGCTGATTCCCATTTTTATACTGGACTTCCTCTGTATCCACCCCTTCAACGACGGCAACGGCCGCATGAGCAGGCTTCTGACGCTGCTGCTTTTATACCGTTCCGGCTATATCGTTGGCAAATATATCAGTATCGAAAAGCTGATCTCCGACACCAAGGAGACCTATTACGAAGCCCTGCAAGCCAGCTCCTATAACTGGCACGAAGGCACGAACGATTATGCACCCTTTGTCACCTATATGCTGGGCGTTCTGGTGGCGGCTTACCGGGATTTTGAAAGCCGAATTGAATTACTGACAACAAAGGGGCTTTCCAAGCCCGACCGGGTGCGGGAGATCATCAAAAACCACCTCGGAAAGATCACCAAAAGTGAAATCATGGCCGCATGCCCGGATATCAGTCAGATCACCGTCCAGCGGGCGCTGGCAGAGCTGCTGAAATCCGGCGAGATCATCAAACTCGGCGGCGGACGCTACACTTCTTATATTTGGAACAGGGAGAGAGAATAAATGATTACAGGCGAACTGAAAAATAAAATCGACGGTCTTTGGGATATTTTTGCGGCGGGCGGTCTGGTGAACCCGCTGGACGTGATCGAGCAGATCACCTATCTGATGTTCATTCACGACCTGGATGATTCGGACAATCTCCGGGCAAAAGAGGCCGCCATGCTGGGGCTGCCTTATACCAGCATCTTCACCGACGAGGTGCAGGTGGGTGAGCGCACCATCGACGGTCAGCAGCTCAAATGGAGTGTATTTCATGACTTCCCGGCGGGGAAAATGTACTCCGTCGTGCAGGAGTGGGTGTTTCCCTTTATCAAAAACCTCCACGGCGACAAAAACAGCGCCTATTCCAAATACATGGATGACGCCATTTTCAAGCTGCCCACACCGCTGCTGCTTTCCAAGGTGGTGGACTCGCTGGACGAGATTTACCGCCTGATGAGCGAATCGCAGGCGGTGGACGTGCGCGGCGACACCTACGAATATCTGCTCAGCAAAATCAGCCAGTCCGGCCTCAACGGTCAGTTCCGTACCCCGCGCCATATCATCCGCATGATGGTGGAGCTGATGGACCCGAAAGCCGATGACGTCATCTGCGACCCGGCCTGCGGCACCTCCGGTTTTCTTGTTTCGGCGGGCGAGTATCTGAAAGAAACCCGGAAAGAAGAAATCTTCTTCAACCGCCAGAAGAAAGACCATTATATGAACCATATGTTCTTCGGCTACGACATGGATCGCACCATGCTCCGGATCGGCGCGATGAACATGATGACCCACGGCATTGTGAGTCCCTTTATCGAGTATCGGGACAGCCTGTCCGACCAGAATCCGGACAAGGAGAAATACTCTCTGATTCTTGCCAACCCGCCATTCAAAGGCAGTCTGGATGCCGATACCGTGTCGGCGGATTTGCTGAAGATCTGCAAGACCAAGAAAACCGAGCTGCTGTTTCTGGCCCTGTTCCTGCGGATGCTGCGCATCGGCGGGCGCTGTGCCTGTATCGTCCCCGACGGCGTGCTGTTCGGTTCGTCCACCGCGCACAAGGCTATCCGCAAGGAGCTGGTGGACGGCAACCGGCTGGAGGCCGTGATCTCCATGCCTTCCGGCGTGTTCAAGCCCTACGCCGGCGTGTCCACTGCCATTCTGATTTTCACAAAAACCGGACACGGAGGCACGGACAATGTGTGGTTCTACGACATGACCGCTGACGGCTTTTCGCTGGACGATAAGCGCAGCCCAGTGACGGACAATGACATTCCCGATATCATTGCCCGCTTCCGCAATTTGGAGGCAGAAAAAGACCGCCGGCGCACGGAAAAATCCTTCTTCGTGCCCAAGGCGGAGATCGTGGACAACGGTTATGACCTGTCCATCAACAAGTACAAGGAAACGGAGTATAAGCCTGTGGAGTATCCGCCTACCAGTGAGATTATGGCGGAGCTGCGGAGGCTGGAGAAGGAAATTGGCGAGGAAATGAGCAAGTTGGAAGAACTGCTGGAGCAGGAATAATTCGGATTTGTGGGGATGAAGGATGAAAGTAAAACTTGACAAAGTATGCAAGCGGATATACGCTGGTGGTGATGTTCCTAAAGACAGATATTCAACAGTAATGACCTCTGAATATACGGTTCCCATATACGCCAACGCAGAAAAAGACGATGGATTATATGGATATACGGACACTGCACGAGAAAACGAGTTGAGTATTACCGTTGCAGCAAGAGGAACTATCGGATTTACAGCGATACGAAGAGAGCCGTTTCTGCCTGTAGTCAGATTGATTACAGTCGTGCCGGATGTGACAAAGGTTTCTGAACGCTATTTATACTATGCGTTGAGAAGTTGCAAGCCCACATCCAGCGGAACATCAATCCCACAGTTGACTGTACCAGATATTAAGAAAAATGAAATTGAATTGTATAGTTTACCTGTTCAAGAGAAGATTGCAGATAAATTAGATGTTGTGGTTAGAATTATTGCGCTTCGCCAGCAAGAACTCCAAAGACTAGACGACCTCGTCAAAGCCCGATTTGTCGAGATGTTTGGGAATCCGGTCAACAATCCTTTTGGGTTAAGAACGAAACCAATGACTGAGATCTGCGAGATTATTGATGGAGATAGAGGAAAAAACTATCCAGCTGCAAATGATTTTTCCGACAGCGGTTACTGCCTTTTCTTGAATGCAAAAAATGTTACCTTAGACGGCTTTAACTTTGAGAATTGTATGTATATCACAAAAGAAAAAGATGAAACTTTGCGAAAGGGGCGCTTAAATAGAGGAGATGTAGTGCTTACTACTCGTGGAACAATAGGAAATCTTGCTTTATATACTGACGAAATTCCATTTGAACATATAAGAATTAATTCTGGAATGGTGATTCTGCGGATGAAGAAAGTGGTTGACGCAGTATACTTTATCGAGCATTTCAAAATGCAACTTACGGATATTAAGGAGAAAATTGCAAGTGGGTCAGCGCAGCCACAGCTACCTATTTCCACTATGAATCAGGTTCAAATACTTCTGCCAGAAATTGAACAGCAGAGAACGTTTTCTGATTTTGTCAAAAAAATCGACAAATCAAAGGCTGTTATACAGGAAGCACTGAATAATGCGCAGTTGCTGTTTGATAGTTTAATGCAGCAGTATTTAGCATAATCATTCTATCACAAATTAAAAGCTTAGTGCAGATGTACTTTTAGGAGGGTAATACAAATGGAAAAAATATTTCAAGTATTTGTAAGTTCCACATTTGAAGATTTACAAGAGGAACGCAAAGAAGTAATGCAAGCACTACTAGAACTGGACTGCATGCCAGCAGGAATGGAACTGTTCCCTGCATCCAATGAGGATCAATGGACTTTGATTAAACGAGTAATAGATGCCTGCGACTATTATCTCTTAATCGTTGGCGGCCGGTATGGGAGTACCACCGGTGAAGGGAAAAGTTATACCCAAATGGAGTTTGAATATGCACTTGCAACAGATAAGCCTATCATTTCATTTTTGCCCAAAAATCCAGAGAGCATCCCTTCTGGAAAGTGCGAAAAAGATGGAGAGAAACGGGAAAAACTTGAAGCATTCAAAGAACTTGCAAAGAAAAAGCTGGTTAAGTACTGGGAAAGTCCAGAGCAACTAGGTTCTGTTGTCTCAAGAAGCATGGTCAAGCTAATCAAAGATTTTCCGGCTGAAGGATGGGTAAGGGCAGGAAGTGCAGTAGATGAAAAATCTGTAAAAGAAATTGCAAAGCTGCAACGCGAGAACGAAAGCCTAAAAGAACAACTAAAGACTATTGCTACACAAGCACCGATAGGTACAGAAGCGCTTTCTCAGGGAAATGAGCAGGTTGAAATCAGATACTCTTTCTCTGCAGAAGATAGGCGAGGCTTTCAAGCGGCCACATGTGACAACGAAGAACCATATAGCTGGAACGATCTATTTGCTTGCATAGCGCCGAAAATGATAGATGAATGTACTGATAGTGCCTTTGAGTATGGACTGAACAAGTATATAGAAGAACACAGTAATTGGATGAGAATAAGAGAGTTTTCTGGGCTAAGAAATGCAAAGGGCTTTACAATTAGTCAAGAATCGTTTGGTATAATTAAGGTGCAATTCAGAGCATTAGGATTAATTGCATCAGGAGAAAAGAAACGCAGCGCATCTGACAAACAAAGCTATTGGAAACTAACGCCTTATGGCGACTATGTAATGACTCAGTTGCTTGCTATCAAACGTTCTGACTGCACAGGAACATCAAAGCCGTCAACCGCAGTTAAATGAAGTGCGCAAGTACCCTCTCCCAAAGGAAGAGCTGTCACGAAGTGACTGAGAGGGTTCCCTGTTGTTTGGCACCCCAATGAAAAAATACTGTTAGCAAAAAGGAGATTTTGTACATGGGCGATTATACCGTATACATTGACGAAGCCGGAGATTTGGGAATAGGAAAGGGTACGCGATGGTTTGTTTTAAGTGCGGTTCTTGTTCATAAACCTTCGGAACCTCAGATTCGGCTGAAGATGGAACAAATTCGGAATAGGCTTAATGTTAAGGAAATACATTTGAGAAAAATTCAAGATTTCTATAAACGAGGCTTGATTGTGCGAGAACTAAATCAAATGGATTTTGTGTACATGAACATTTTGGTTGACACAAATAAATTTGATGTTTCTAAAATTCCAAATTCTATCATTGCGTACAACTATGTATGTAAATATTTGTTACAGCGAGTATCGTGGTTTTTAGAGGCTCAAAACGCAGTTGCCGACATTGTTTTGTCCGCCCGCGGTACATCTAGAGATGGAGAGCTTATTGCGTACATCAAAGAAAAACTCTTACCATATTCTGGGAATGGGATTAATCCTGCCGCGTTCAATAAAGTATCTGCCAAAACTGCGGCAACATGGGACATGTTGCAACTGGCCGACGTATGCGCAACAACCATGTTTCTAACGTATGAAGTGAATGGATATGGTTTCTCAACGCCCTGTTTTTCCCAAGCGATGGCAGATCATCTCTATTCCAATAATAAGGTCGATAGTTATGGCATCAAGTTCTTTACCCAAGATATGAAGCCGGATATTAATGAGCTGCGTTCCTCTCGAATATGCGCAAAAAAAGAAAGAACCCCCGGCGCGACTACCACATGACATGCATGCTGGTGAAACACCCTCGCGTTAATCCGGCGACGTTCTTTCCACTTACAGTATACGCGCTAACGTCCGTTTTGTCAAGTTCATTCACAAAACATTCATTTTTGTAGTGTGGAGATACTATTTTATGACTAACTTTGACTCTCTTCTATCCGAAAAAGACTTCACATCTTTCGCCTCCGTAGCCGTCTCCGCCGAGCGAATTCTACATATTGACCCCTCCGCCTGCGTGCAGAACTGCCGCAGGGCGATGGAGTTTGCCGTGAAGTGGATGTACTCTGTGGACAAGGGGCTGGTCATGCCTTATCAGGACTCTCTGGTGAGCCTCATGAATACCGAGGGCTTCCGGGACATCGTGGGCGCGGACATCTGGCGGCGGATGGATCTGATCCGCCGTATGGGCAACAACGCCGCCCACACCGGCAGGAAAATCACCGAGGAGCAGGCGGTGCTGTGTCTGGAGAACCTGTATGTCTTTCTGGACTTTGTGGCGTACTGCTATGGTGAGGACTACACCGAGGGACATTTTGACCGCAGCCTGCTGCAGCAGCCCGCCGCGCCTGCTCCGCGAGGGGATAAGGGAGCAGCCGACATTGATCTTGCCGCGCTGATGGCTGAGAATGCTGCGCTGAAGGAGGAACTCACTGCCCGCCGTGCCGAGCAGCAGCAGACCTATGTGCCCAAGCCCCTCGACCTGTCCGAATACAAGACCCGCAAGCTGTATATCGACACCATGCTGGAAGACGCAGGCTGGACGGAGGGCAAGGACTGGCTGAATGAAGTCGAGCTGCCCGGTATGCCCAATAAGTCCGAGGTAGGTTATGCGGACTATGTGCTCTACGGTGACGACGGCCGCCCGTTGGCTGTGATCGAAGCCAAGCGCACCTGTGTGGATGCGGTCAAAGGCCGCCAGCAGGCAAAGCTCTACGCCGACCTGTTGGAGAAAAAGTATCACCGCCGCCCGGTCATCTTCCTGACCAACGGCTTTGAAACCCACATCACGGACAATCTGTACCCTGAGCGCAAATGTGCAGCTATTTACTCCAAGCGCGATCTGGAGAAGCTCTTCAATCTTCAAACCATGCGGACGAGTCTCAAAAATATCATGGTGAACCGCAATATTGCCGGGCGCTACTATCAGGAGGGGGCAATTAAGGCAGCCTGCGATGCCTTTGCCCGGAATCGCCGCAAGGCGCTGCTGGTCATGGCTACCGGCTCCGGCAAGACGAGGACGGTCATTGCCCTGTGCGACGTGCTGCTTCAGCATGGCTGGGTGAAAAACATCCTGTTTCTTGCTGATCGCAACAGTCTGGTCACGCAGGCAAAGCGCAGCTTTGTGAATCTGCTGCCCAATCTCTCCGTTACTAACCTCTGCGAAGAGAAGGATAACTACACCGCTCACTGCGTCTTTTCGACCTATCAGACCATGTACAATGTCATTGACAGCGTGCAGGATGAGGACGGCAAGCTCTTTACCTGCGGACACTTTGACCTGGTGATCTGTGACGAAGCCCACCGCTCGGTGTATAACAAATACCGGGATATTTTCAACTATTTCGACGCGCCGCTGGTTGGACTGACGGCCACCCCCAAGGACGAGATCGACAAGAATACCTATGAGATATTTGAGCTGGAAAACAGCGTCCCCACCTATGGCTATGAACTGGCGCAGGCGGTGAAGGACGGGTATCTGGTGGATTTCCTGTCGGTAGAGACGAAGCTGAAATTTATTGAACAGGGCATCGTCTACGACGAGCTTTCCGACGAGGACAAGCAAATCTATGAGGACACCTTTGAGGATGAAAACGGAGAATTACCGGAGCGCATTGCGTCCTCGGCGCTGAACGAATGGATTTTCAATGAAGACACCATCCGACAGGTACTGAATACGCTGATGACCC